>Ga0164290_1001207_pt1 | contig 46528 bp, 42 predicted proteins | sample Micstemetagenome_FD_108782 | JGI IMG/M metagenome (GOLD analysis project Ga0164290, IMG submission 108782) | Contaminated culture microbial community from soil near Moab, Utah, USA - Microcoleus steenstrupii SON62 (Illumina Assembly) | ecosystem: Environmental > Terrestrial > Soil > Soil crust...
GGCGATCGCCTGGTCCTGCTGGACGCCGGCGAAGGCGATCTCGAGGAGCTCAGCGATCTCCTCGTTCCCGAAGTCGCCGGGAACGACGTGGAACACGAACTCGTCCGGGCACTGATCGCTCACGAACGCCGTGTGCTTGCCACTGATTCCGAGCAGGTTGTCGATGCCCAGAAGCTGGTACGCGGTGATCAGGTCGCCGAGATTCGGGCTGTTCGCCCCTTCAAATCGCTTTGCCATTTGGTTCTCCCCTTAACCGGTCCGGGTCTCCCTCCATTCCGGTTGCTCGTATTGGCGTTCCATCAGCCATTTCTGTTCCTTAAACCCTAGGACCAGTCCTGGTCTATCATTTAGCCCCCGATGGCAGACACGCACGCTCCGTCGCCCGACGCTGGACGACGCCTCAATCCCTGGGCCTTCGTTCCCCTGCTGTACTTCATGCAGGCGATCCCCGTCACGATCGTCCAGGAGGTCGCCTCGGTCCTCTACAAGGACCTGGGAATCGCGAACGAGCCGATCACGCGGTGGACGTCGCTGATCTCGCTGCCGTGGAGCCTTCAGCTTCTGTTGGGGCCGCTCGTGGACCTCAACGGCACGAAGCGGCGTTGGATTCTCGGCGGGCAGGCCCTCATCGCGGTCGGGTTGATCGCGACCGCATTCTCCCTGCGCATCCCGTACGCCTTCGAGATCTCCTTGCTGATCTTGGCGGCGACGGCGGTCACCTCGGCGCTCTGCAACATCGCCACCGACGGCTTCTACCTGCTGTCGATGCCGAAGGGGGAGCAGGCACGCTTCGTGGGCGTCCAGACCACCTGCTACCGCCTCGGACGGCTGTTCTGCACCGGCTTGCTCGTCCTGTTCGTCGGGCTCCTCACTCGCTTGCCATCGGTGCCGGTGACGGCACCCACGGGGCAGTACCTGGCGTTCAAAAAGGGGAACGAGGTGACGTACTCGCGCGTTGCCGCCCTCGAGGTTCGGCAGGGCTTCCTGGCGTCGAAGTTCGGCAAGATCGAGCCCGAGATCGCGGTCCCGACCGGTGTGTACGGGATGAAGGTCGAGACCGACGGCCGGATCATGGTCCGACGCGTGACGGGGACGGAGCAGATCGGTCCGCTCGTCCTCGCGACACCGCCGACGGACGCACGTCCGGTCGAGGGCGAACCCGACGTGCTCCGTGGCGCGGCCCCGGCGAGCACGACACCTGCCGCGCAGCTCAGTGTCGGCAGCGAGGTCGACGGAATGAATCCGGTCACGGCTTGGACCGTGATCCTGGCCGTTGCGGGCGGCATCTATCTCCTGGGTCACCTCGGCAATCGCGTCGTCCTGCCGAGGCCCGCGGCCGACCAGCTCTCGGACGACCCGGTCCCCGGCGAAACCCAACGCAACATCCTGCGTACGGTGCTGCTCGTCGTGCTCGGCGTCGGCGGCTTCTTCACTATCAATGCCGTTCTGAGACTTCTGCTGAACTTCGCAGGCGTGCCGATTCTTCGTGCCGTCGGCGTCGATCCAAAGGGCTGGATCCTGCCAGCTGAGAACAAGATTCAGGTCGGAACCTTGTCGTATTCCGCGGGCGCGGTCGGCACCGAGCTGCTGCAGCTCGCCATCTGCGGCACCCTCGTCTTCGTCGCCCTCGCGGCGTCCCGACGACTGATTCGCGGCACGCCGATGGCGGAGGCGCTCACGTCGTTCGTGCGGCAGCCCGGATTTCCGGCGATTCTCGCGTTCATCCTCTTCTACCGTTTCGGCGAGGCGATGGTGGTGAAGATGTCGCCGCTCTTCCTGAAGGACTCGCTGGACAAGGGCGGCTTAGCCGTTGCCAACGAGCAGCTCGGAATCATCAAGGGTCTCTTCGGCGTAGTCGGCATCATCATCGGCGGCTTGCTCGGCGGAGCGGTCGTGTCGCGGTTCGGACTCAAGCGGAGCTTCTGGGGGATCGCGATCTTCATGCACCTCCCGAACTTCCTCTACTTGCTCGCCGCGGTGCAGGGCGCGCAGCTGCCGCTCGGCGTGGTCGAGATCCCTGGACTTGGCCCGATCCCGATGACGCTGGCCGCGATCGACTTCCTGGAGCAGTTCGGCTACGGTTTCGGCTTCGCGGGATACATGGTCTATCTCATGTGGGTCGCTCAGCGGGGGAACTACAAGACGACGCACTACGCCATCGGCACCGGCATGGGCGCGCTCTGTATCGCCACGGCCGGTGCGGTGAGCGGCGTGCTGTACGAGAACTTCGGGTACCGCGGCGTGTTCCTCTGGGCGATCATCCTCGCAATCCCGGGCCTGCTCACTCTCTTTTTCATTCCGCTTGACGAGAATCACGGGAAGAGAGAAGCCGCCAATGCCTGACACCGTTACTCACGAGCCATTCGACTTCACCCCAGATCCCTCCCCCATCGACCGCGTCGTGGAGGAGGGGATCCGGCAAGGCGTGTTCCCGGGAGCGGCCTACGCAATTGCCCACCGGGGCCGAGTGACGACCCGCGCCATGGGACGCTACACCTACTGTCCCGACTCGCCCGAGGTGCGGACGGACACGATCTGGGACCTCGCCTCGGTATCCAAAGTACTCGGGACGACCACCGCGGCGATGATCCTGAACGAGGAGGGGAAGCTCGACGTCGAGGCACCGGTCGCTTCTGTCCTGCCTGAGTTCGCGCAGGCAGGCAAGGACCGAATCACTTTCCGCAACCTCCTCGTGCACGACTCGGGACTGATCGCGTTCCGGCCGTACCACAAGAAGTTCACGGAACCGGATGACGTGGTCTCCGCCGTGTATTCCGAAGGATTGCAGTATCCGACGGGCAGCAAGATGGTCTACAGCGACCTGAACATGATCGCTCTCGCGGAGGCGATGGAGCGCCTATCCGGACTGCCGCTCGACGCCTTCCTACAACGGCGAGTGTTGGAGCCCCTGGGTCTTCGCGACACCGGTTACGCCCGGAGCGTCGCCGCTCCGTCGGGCATCGAGCTCCCCGCGCTCGACGTGAGTCGATGCGCCCCGACCGAAAACGTAGAGGAATGGCGCGCGAACCTGCACAACCGGCGCCGCGCCTTTCGAGACGGTGAGCGATGCCGCGTCGCCGCCGGGGTGACGACCAAGTTCCCTGACGCCGCGTTCTACATCCAGGGAGAGGTGCACGACCCGACGGCGATGACCTTGGGCGGGGTGGCCGGTCACGCGGGGCTGTTCTCCACGGTCCACGACGTCTCGGCGCTCGTGATGGCTTTGCTCTCGGGGCGAGTTGTTAGGCGGGAGACGCTGGAGAACTGGACGCGGCGGCAGAGCGAACTCAGCAGCCGAGCCCTCGGGTGGGACACGAAGAGTGCCAAGAGCAGCGCCGGCGAGAAGTTCGGCCCGCGTTCGTTTGGGCACACCGGTTACACGGGGACGAGCGTTTGGGTCGACCCGGATCGCGATCTCATCGCGGTGCTGCTCGCGAACCGCGTGCACCCGACGAGCGAGAACACCAAGATCATCGCTTTCCGACCCCGATTCCACGACGCCGTCGTTGACGCCCTCTAACCGAAGCGGGGGCTACCGAGCGTCATGGCAGGCGCCAGACGCTCGGTAGCTTGAGCTTCGAGTAGGTGTCGATCGCAAACCGGTCGGTCATTCCCGCGATGTAGTCGATCGCGCCTTGGACGCCCTCGTACCCTTCCGGCAGATTGCCGTCTTGGGCGAAGTGGCGGAACAGCTCCTTGACCATCGCCTTCGCCTTCGGGATGTCCGGGTAGATCTTGGGATAGAGCAGATAGACGTTCTCGAACATCCACTCCTTGAGATCGTTCATGCAGCGCAGCAACGACTCGGACATCGCGATCTGGGGCCGATCGAGGGAGTGGACGATGACGTCCTGCACCATGGTCTGGATGCGGGCCGAGTGGTCCAGCCCGAGCGGGTCGAACATCGACGGGACGTCCTGGATGATTCCTGACCGGAGCGCGTCATCGATGTCGTGGTTGAGATAGGCGATCCGGTCGCTGATGCGCACCACCGCCGCCTCTAGGGTAGACGTGGGCGTTCCGTCGTGGGCGCTGAGGTCGTTTCGACCCTTGCTGTGACCGCCGATGCCCATCCGGGTCTCGTGCGTCAGGTTGAGGTTTGCCAGGACGTCCACGATCCGAAGGGACTGGACGTCGTGGCGGAACTCGCGCGGCAGCGGCTCATGGGATCGGCACGGAGCCATCGCGTGCTCGCGCACCGCCTCATCCAACGCGTGCTCGCCGGCGTGCCCGAAGGGCGTGTGGCCGATGTCGTGCCCGAGGGCGATCGCCTCGATGAGATCCTCGTTCAGACGCAGGGCCCTTCCGATCGTGCGGGCGACCTGCGAGACCTCGAGGGAGTGCGTCATCCGGGTGCGGTAGTGGTCGCCAAACGGATCGATGAAGACCTGCGTCTTGTGCTTGAGGCGGCGGAACGGCTTGGAGTGCAGGACGCGGTCTCGATCTCGCTGGAAGACCGTGCGGACCGGATCGTCGGCTTCGGGTACTTCGCGGCCCCGGCTCTCCGCCGCTTTGGCGGCAAAGGGTGAAAGGGACTCGAGCTCTCGCTGCTCGATCATCTCGCGGACATGGTGGGGCACAACGTTCAGACGATGGCGGCCCCATTCGAGGAGCGGACTCGGGACCAGAAATCCCTTCGAGCATGTCTATCGTCCAATAAGTTGCGACGAGATCCAGACCATGAAGCAGATCCCCTCTCCACCCGAAACCGCCGTGATCACCGGCGACTTCACCGGATTCTCCGGTGCCGACCTGTACGAGCACCTCACCCGGCCGGAACTGCTCGTCACCTGGTGGCCCCATGTCGCCGAGATCGAGGCGCGGGTCGGAGGGAAGCTGCATCTCGCCTGGCCGGACAACGATTGGCACCTGCGCGGCGAGTTCACCGCGCTAGAAGCCGGCGAACACGTGGGATTCACCTGGCAGTGGGACCACGATCAGTCCGCCGGTATCAAGCAGGTGGACGCGTGGATCATCGACTTGGGAGAGAGCGGCAGCCGGCTCGCGATCTACCATGGCCCGTTCGAGGCGACGGAGCACGATCAAGCCAACCGCCAAGGGATCATCGAGGGCTGGATCCACTTTGGAATGGTCTTAGCAGGGCTGCGAGTCGGCAACGCACTCTGAATTAGCGGTGGCCGACAGCATCTGGTGGCCGGCCACGAGTGCCTGTGTCTCCTTGGGCCCCGCGGGCATGCACCGCCCGCCGACGCCGGACCGCTGAACGCCTTCGGCCTAGAACCGCTTGAACCGGTGCTTGAAGAGAGTCCAGAACGCGTCCGGAGCGTCGGTCCAACGAATCTTCTTGCCGGCCGCCTTGTTTCTCGGGACGTACGAGATCGGGATCTCGACGATCCGCTCACCGAGGCGGATCGACTTCGCCGTCACCTCGGGACAGAACTCGAACCGGCGGCACTCAAGGTTCATGCGGGTCAGCAAGTCGGTTCGAAACGCCTTGTAGCACGTTGCCTCGTCCGTGACTCGGCGGAGATAGAGCGCTCCTACGGACCAGGCGAGCATGCGGTTCACGACCTTGTTCGGGAGGGCCATGCCTTGCGGCAGACCCGAAGCGAACCGGGTTCCGTAGACGACGTTGGCCTCACCGTCGAGGATCGGACGCACGAGCGCAGGGATCTCCTCCGGCATGTACTCGAGGTCGGCGTCTTGGACGATGGTGGCCACTCCCTTTGCGTGCGGCAGGGCTTGGCGGATCGCGTTGCCCTTGCCGCCTCGCATCCGGTTCGTGAGAACCAGCACCCGGTCGCGGTAGCCGTCCAAGATGACGGGTGTTCGGTCGGTGCTGCCGTCGTCGATGACGATGATCTGAACCCGCAGGGGAAGCGCGAGTACGCGGTCGAGGACCTCCGCGATGGTGTCCTGCTCGTTCAGGGCCGGCACGAGGACCGTCACCTCGGGTTGCTCGCCCTGACTCATCCTCGGAAGAGGATACTCCGTGTGGGGGACCGTCGCCACGGCAGGTTCAACAAGGATTACTGGCTTTCGGTGCCCGCCAGGGCGTAGAAGCAAAGGTGAGGCGTCCGGTGCAGATCGTTTGGTTCAAGCGCGACTTGCGAGTGCACGACCACCAACCCCTTGCCGAAGCCGCGAAACGCGGACCCGTCTTGCCCCTCTACATCGTGGAGCCGAGCATCGTCCGCGCCCCAGACTTCAGCGGAATTCACTGGCGATTCATTCAAGATTGCCTCGTCGAACTTAACGATGCGCTCGCGACCCGGGGTCAGCCGCTCGTCGTACGGATGGGCGAGGCGGTGGAGGTCTTGGAGCGCCTGAGACACGATTTTCCGGGATTGGAACTGTGGGCGCACGAAGAGACGGGGAATGGTCTGACTTATGCGCGCGATCGGGCGGTGCGCCGGTGGGCGAAGTCGTGCCGAATTCCCTTTCATGAGCTCCCTGCCGGGGGAGTGGTGCGGCGGCTGCCGAGCCGAGACGGCTGGGCCGAGCGGTGGCATGACACGATGAACATGCCGATCGCTCAACCTCCCGGTCGTCTGTGCTCAATCTTAGGGGGTCAATCCTCTACAATTCCAAGCTGCCTCGACCTGGGTATCGATCCGCACCCTGAGGCGGAGATTCAGAAGGGTGGAGAGCGAGCAGGATGGGCGTGCCTGCGCGGATTTGTGCAGGAAAGGGGCTTGAACTACCAAAAGGAGATGTCGTCTCCGCTTTCGGCCGCCAAAGCTTGCTCGCGCATCAGCCCGCATCTCACCTGGGGCTCGTTATCGCCGAGGCAGGCTTTCCGCGTAGCGGCAAAACACCTCCAAGATCCCGATCGAGCGGCATGCATGCGATCGTTCACGGCTCGTTTACGCTGGCGTGATCACTTCATCCAAAAGCTCGAGGACGAGCCAGGGATCGAGTTTCACCCATTTGTTCGGGCGCTGGAGGGCATGAGAGACACGGACCCGGAGCGTCTCAATGCTTGGGCGACGGGGCAGACCGGCGTTCCGATGGTTGACGCCTGCGTGCGCAGCCTGCGGGCGACGGGATGGCTGAACTTTCGGATGAGGGCGATGCTGGCGTCGTTCGCCGCCTATCAGCTGTGGCTCGACTGGCAGGTGCCTGCGCAGGTCACGGCGCAGCTTTGGGTGGACTACGAGCCTGGGATCCACTATCCGCAGTTTCAGATGCAAGCGGGCACGACCGGGATCAATGCGCTCCGAATCTACAACCCCGTCAAGCAGGGCCAGGACCAAGACCCGAGCGGCGAGTTCGTCCGGCGCTGGATTCCCCAGCTTGCTGGCGTGCCGGATGAGTTCGTCCACGCGCCATGGGGGATGCCCACATCGGTGCAGCGAGCCCGTGGCTGCCGAATCGGCACGGATTACCCCGTACCAATCGTCGATCCTGAACGCGCCGCTAAGGAAGCGAGGGCAAGGATGCGCGAGTGGATTCGGCGACCAGCAGTGTGGGAGGAAGCGAACGAGGTGCAGCGCCGCCACGGCAGCCGGCGGGGGCAGTCACCCCCGCCGCGGCCGAAGCCGGATCCGCAGCTGGACCTCGACTTGGATTAGCCCTTCGGGTTAGGAGTACCGGGCAATTCAACGTCGAACAGCCCGAGGTACGGATCCTTGTACGGAACGTGCAGGATGGTCTCGAACATGTCGTCCTTCGCAGAAGTTGGGCTTGGGAGCTTGTCGAAGCTGGCTAGCCACCGGTGGATCACTCCGCGCACGGCCGTCAGATTCATCCGCGATTCGTTCTGGACGGCGAGCATGCCAAGTTCGGCCGGCGTGCCGTCGGTTTTGCCCGTTCCCAAGCGAATAGAGGCGCTCATCGGCATTGGCTCGGCGCTCGCGTCGAAGAGCTGGGCGGCCGCCGCTTCGAACTCTAGTCTTCGAGGATCCTGAGAGGTGCTTTGCTTCGACCTCGGCTTGCTCGGCGCGATCAGCAGCGGAGCTTCGGCAACGGTCTTCCCGGCGTTCAGGCCGGCCACTTGGAATGCGCGGGCCCGAATGCGGTGGAAGGCGCTCACCTCGGCGTGGGTCTTGCCCGCGAGATGCCGGATCGAGTCTCGAATCACCGGAACGAAGTCCTTGGGCGTCACGACTCCGCCGAACGCATCGATCACGCGGCCATCGGGCTCGCATAGGTACATGGCGACGTTCCCCTTCAACGTGCGAGTTACCTTCTGCCCGTTGCGGAAGTCGATCGTCACCTTCGGGACCTCCCGAATCATCTCCCAACTGGGAACGACCTCGTTCTGGAGGAGCTTCTTGAATTCGGGATCGGCGAGGAGCACGGTGCGAAGCGTCCGCGTGTTCGTGCAGCTGTACGGATCGTCCAGCTTCCCAAACGTCTGGAGGTGAAGGATGGGGCGGCCTTCTTTGACCGCGCGCGCTTTAGCCCCCTCGATCGTTGCCTCCCAGGCAATCCCCGCGTAATTGACCCGCTTTGGCGGATGGGGCGAAGCCCCCATTGAGGCCAGGGCGACGACGACGAGCGGCAGAGCGATCAGGGTTCTCATGGGCGTCCTCACCCATCAGGACGGCCACATGGTCCTTCCGTTACGGTGCTTCAGCTGACGTATTCCAGCACTCGTTGGAAAGGGTGCTCTTCTGCCGCTCCGAAGAGCGGGTGGCGGTGAAGCTTCGCGGCGGTGAAGCGCGGCGACGAGAGGCCGCAAAGAAACTTTGCGATCTGGCGCGGAGTCGCGAGCGTATCCGGGTGGTCGCGGAGAACGGCGTCTAGAGAGCTACGTGGCACCGCCGAGTCGATCGAGTCCGTCGGTTCGGCCGCGGGCAGGCTTTGCGGCTTCCCGCTGAGACAGAACGTGCAGTGACCGCACGGACCGGGAAGGGTCTCTCCGAAGTAGCCGACGAGCGCCTGGACTTGGCATCCCGCATTCTCCACAAGTGCGGAAATCATCTGAAGTCGCTCGATCTCCGCGCCCTCTCGGGTCTGGAACCGCCGCATCAACTCGGCGATCAGTTCGTCCGCCCGGTCTGGGCCCACCAGTCGCGAGTACCGATCCCTTACGTCGCTGGAGCGCAGCTCGATGAGCCCGCGCTCCTGCATCACCTCAAGGGCGCGAACCACGCGTCTTCGCTCCACTTCGAGCGATTCTGCGGCGCGCTCCGGATCGAGGCCATACCAAACGCGGCCCTTCTTGGCAACCTGGAACAAGGAGAGGGCGAACTCGCCGTGCGCCCCGGGAAAGGCTTGCTCGATAGCCTCCATGCCTTGGGTGGGCCGAAACTCGTAGCCCGCGTAAAAGGGCGTGCCGCGGCGCACGGCGCCGAGCAGCTCCAGATACGTTAGCGCCGTTCGAAGGACCAGCGGCCGCAAGTCGTGACGCACCGACTCTTCGTGCTGGGAGAGCGCGAACTCGTCCGGCTGACTCAGAAGATGCTCCACCAGCGACCGGATCGCGCTCTCCTCGGGTGTGTCGCCGTAGACGAAGTTCTCGAGGGTCGGAAGGTCGGAGCGGCTGGCGAGCATCTCGACCGTCGACGGCACGCCGTCTCTTCCGGCGCGGCCGATCTCTTGGGAGTAACTCTCTAGGCTCTTGGGCAAGTTGAGGTGGTAGACGTACCGAACGTCCGATTTGTCGATGCCCATTCCGAACGCGATGGTCGCAACGACTATGCCGCCAGGTGTCCGCATCCACCAGTCCTGGACCCGCGTCCGCTCGTCGGGCGAAAGGCCAGCGTGGTACGCCTCGGCGGCGAGCCCCTCCTGCTGAAGGAGCGCCGCGGTGGACTCGGCGGTCTTCTGCAGGGTCACGTAAACGATCGTCGATCCGACCGGCCGCTCTCGGAGCCGCTGCACGAGCCGGTGCGTCCGCTCGCGGGCCAGAACGGGCGTCGTGAGGAGAGTGAGATTCGGTCGGTAGAAGCCGGTGAGGACGACGGCTTCCGGCGGGATGTTGAACGCGGCGCAGACGTCGCCCACGACCTTTGGCGTCGCCGTCGCCGTCAGGGCGAGCACGCGCTCCGCGCCTGCGGTCCGCGCGGTCTCCGCGAGCTTGAGGTAGTCGGGCCGAAAGTTGTGTCCCCACTCAGAGATGCAGTGCGCCTCGTCCACGGCGAAGAGGCCGATCTTCATCCGTTGGATCTCGCCGAGGAAACGCTCGTTGTTGAATCGCTCCGGCGCCACGTAGAGAATCTTCAGTTCGCCGTTGCGTAGTCGATCGTTGATGCCTCGGACCTCCTCGGCCGAGAGGGAGGAGTCCAACCGAGCCGCGGGCACTCCGTGCGCGGTCAGGAAGTCAATCTGGTCCTTCATCAATGCGATGAGGGGCGAGACGACGAGCGTGACGCCTTCGATCGCCAGCGCCGGCAATTGGTAGCAGAGTGATTTCCCTCCGCCGGTGGGGAAGACGGCGAGCGCGCCTTGATGGGTCAACAGGGCACGGATCGCCTCCAACTGACCTGGCCGGAAGTCGGGAAAGCCGAAGCGTTCGCGCAGTATCTGCCGGAGCGAGCCGTCGTCCATGGGTGAGCGGAACCATACCCGCGCGGGCATAATGGGGTCTCATGCTCCCCCTCGCGATGTTGCTGGCGGCGGCTCAGAAGCCGACATTCGAATTCGACGTGGAGTCCGGAAAGGGCCTCACCGTCCGCGTCGGAGATGTGAACCTCATTCGAGGAAGCTGGTTCCAGTACGTGGAGCCGGACTGGTCGAAGGGGCACTACTCGTCGACCTGGAATACTCAGCAGGTCCGTCGCGTCGATCCCGACACGGTGGAGCTGAGCTTCGCCGGGGCGGAAGGGAAGGTAAAGGGAACGCAGACCTTCCGCCGCGAAGGCGACCGTCTGCGGGTCCGCACCAAGTTCGAGTGGACGGGCGATCGCCCGGTGAGAATCGAGGCGACTTCGGGAATGGTCTGGGCTCCCGCCCTCCAAGCAGGCACGCTCAACGTCGACGGGCAGTCCGTCCGCTCGCTGCGGCCGATCAAGTACACGAAGGGTGATGTGGAAGAACGGCGCTACGGGGCCGACGGCAAGAGTTTCGCTTTCCAAGCACCGTTCGCCGACGTTCGAGTCACGAGTTCGGTACCGCTAACGCTCTTCGATGGCCGGGGCTACGAGCAGGACTGGGCACGTGGACGCCAGCTCTGGTGGCTCGGAGGTCTCGGGTTTGAGGCGACGCGCGAGCGTCCGCTCGAGTACGAAGTCGTTTGGGAAATCAAGCTTCGGTCCGCCCCCCCGCTACGGACAGACACCTTGAGCGCGAGAGCCGAGAAGGTCGCGGTGGCCGTTGCGCCCGACGAGAGTCGCTTACCTCTTGTCCCTCGACCCCGGGCGGCTCGCCTCGACGCCAGCGCACCCATTTCGATCAACGGCGGACTGAGCGCGGATCGAATGGCTGGTGAGCTGAACGCGGCGATCCGCCGACGGTTCATGCCCTCCACCTCGCGCGGCAAGGCGCGGAAGGTGACGACGGCACTTCGGGCTGCGAACCTGCCTGCCGACGGGTACCGGATTCGAATCACGCAGTCCGAGATACGTGTCGAAGGGCAGGGCGAGCAGGGGCTGCGCTATGGACTGCTTCGCCTGGCGAACCTCGCTTTCGCCAAGGATGGTCGTCTTTGGCTGCCCACGGGAGAGATCGAGGACGCTCCGGCCGTCGACTGGCGAGGCGTCCACCTCTTCGTGGGCCCAGTCGCCCGACCGTTCCAGCGCCGGCTTTGGGAGCGCGTGCTCCTTCCGATGGGCTTCAACAAGGTTGTGCTCCAGTGCGAGCGAACGGACTGGCAGACGCTCGCGGGCGTGCGGGAGAAGATCACCATGCCGCGCGCGGAGCTCAAGCGGCTGTTCGACGACTACCGCACCATGGGTGTGGAGCCGATTCCCATGATCCAGAGCTTCGGGCACATGGAATGGTTCTTCGCCAATGGCAAGAACCTGGAGCTCGCCTACAACCCGAGCGTTCCGTACTCGATCGACCCGCGAAAGCCGAAGGCGAGAGAAGCGGTCGCCAAGGTTTGGGACGAAGTCATTGCTCTCCTGCAGCCGAAGACGATCCACTTTGGTCTGGACGAGGTGGACATGCGCGGCTTCGAGCCGAAGAACCCCAAGCTGGTAACGGAGCTTTGGGGTATCCAGCTCCCTTTCCTGGGCGGGATCGCACGCAAGCACGGGAAGGAGATGATGCTGTGGGGCGACAAGGCGCTCGCCCCGGACGAGGCTCCGGACGCCGCTCACGGCGACAGCAAGGCAGAGGCGGCCGCCCGGCGGGCGGCCATCCCAAAGGGGGCGTACCTTACCGACTGGCACTACAAGCCCGATGTCCGACCTGAGACGTTCCGGCCGGTGCTCCAACTCTGGAAGCGGGAGGGGTACCGCCCAATTGCTTCGGCCTGGTACCGACCGGAGAACGTGCGCGGATTCAACCTGGCTGCCGTGCAGGAAGGGGTGGGCACCCTGCAAACCACCTGGGCCGGTTACGAGAGCTATGAGCCGTCCTTGCTCCAGCACTTGGAGCAATACAGCGCGATGATCTTGGCGGCGGAATACGCGTGGAGCGCCAACCCGGCCATGCCCGATGCCCTTGGCTACGACCCGAAGGACTTGCTACGCCGCCTCTACTTCGGCCGGCCGTCACCAATCCAGCCGCTTGCCGGTTGGTCATTCGTGCGGGGCGGTCGCAGGTCGTCCCACCGGGTCGGTTCGTACCGGTTCGAAGGATGGGGTGACGCGGTGTCGATGCGCAGCTTGCTGACATCTGAGGAGAGCGCGATGCCAACGAATGTCATCGTGCCGATCGGCGCGAAGATGAAGTCACTGGCGGTCGCGGTCAGTGCGGCTCACCGGTCGGACGACGGCGAGGTGGTGGCGGAGATCACGGCCGACTTGGAGGGAGGCGGTAGCATTACCGTGCCGGTAGTGTACGGTCGCCACGTCCGCAGCGCCGACGACACCACGCCGCTAGCGATCTCGGATCGGGCTGGGGAAGTCTCGGCCGTGGTGCTCGATGTACCCACTGGGGCCACGGTTCGCCGTCTTCGGGTTAGTGCCAGGAGTAGTACGGCCGGGCTGCGAATTCATGGCGTTTCCGGATGGTAGGTCCTTGGGCCCAAGGTCGTACGAAACGCTCGGACTTTCAGTTTTTGTCGTCGTTCTGCCCCTCTGTAGAGTGTGTAATGGCGAGAAGCACGTAGCGAGGAAGCTGTGACTGGCGATCTATTGGTCTCATTTTGCGAGAGAGGAGGAGAGGGGATGCGAGGGATGGACCTGTGGGCCTTTCCTGACGCGACACTCAACCTCGTGCTCGTGGAAAGTGGACCGACGGACGAGCGAGAGTACGCCTTCCCCTGCGCTCCCTTCCAACTCGTGCGCGTCTTGCGCGGAGAGACCTTCCGGAGTGCGAACGCCGACGGCGAGGTGCGGCTCAGCCGGAACGGCGACTGCGTGGCCGCCGAACTTCGCCCGAATCATGGAAAGGGTTGGGTGCAGTGCGTCCCCGTTCCCTCGCTCGCCAGCGCCATCGAGGCGCTGGATCCCGAAGCCTCCGCGTACGTGGGCTGAACGTCGTTACAAACGAAGAAGGCTCCCGGTGCATCGCACCGGGAGCCTTCTTCGCGTTTGACCTTAGGGTCTTACTTGACGTCGACCTTTCCGCCGGCCTCAGCGATGGCGGCCTTGATCTTCTCGGCCTCATCCTTGCTGACGCCCTGCTTGATCGGCTTCGGAGCGCCGTCAACGAGGTCCTTGGCTTCCTTGAGTCCGAGGCCCGTGAGCTCGCGGACGACCTTGATGACCTGCAGCTTCTGGCCGCCGGCATCCGAAAGGATCGCATCGAACTCGGTCTTCTCTTCCTCAACCGCGGCAGCTCCGCCGCCGCCGGCGGGCGCCATGCCAGCGAACATGGCCGGGTTGAAAGCGGGGGCAGCGGCGGTGACGCCGAACTTGTCTTCGAGGGCCTTCTTCAGGTCCGAGAGCTCGAGAGCGGTCATGCCGCTGATCTGCTCGACGATGGTCTCAACGGTGGTGGGCATCTTATGCGTTCTCCGTGGGGGTTTCTTCGGTGGTGGTCTCGGCGGGGGCCTCGGTGGCCTCCGCGGGGGTGGATTCGGTGGTGTCGGCGGTCGTCTCCGCGGTTGGCTCGGGCAGCGGGCTGCCCTCGGCGACCTTATCGGCCACCGCGCCAATGACGCGAATCGGATCGGCATACAGCGCTTCGACGGTACCGACGAGGTTGCTCAACGGCGCCGCGATGGCACCGATGACCTGAGCGATCAGGACATCCTTCGGCGGGAGCTCGGATAGAGTCTCCACGTCTTTAGCGGTGAGCGACTTGCCGCCGAAGAAGCCACCCTTAACGACGAGCTTCTTACTGGTTCGCGCGTAATCGAGGAGAGCCTTGGCTACGTCGGGCTCGTTCTCGTACACGAACGCGAAAGCGGTCGTGCCGTTGTGGAGCTCCGTAGGCAGCGAAGCGGTAACGTCCTCGCCCGTGGCGATGCGGAAGAGGGTGTTCTTAAGAACGTGCAGCTCGCCACCCTTCTTTCGAAGGTCGGCGCGGAGCTGCTGAAGTTCTTTCACCTTCAGACCGCGATAGTCCGTGAAGACTACGCCGCTGGACTTGGAGTACCACTCCTTGGCCTGCTCGATCACGCGTGCTTTTTCTGCGGTAGGCATATTCGCACCTGGCCCTGAAAAAGCAAGAGACCTCCGCCCCAACTAAGGTGCGGAGGTCTCCTGGGCAGGCCTGCGGGCGAGCCAAAAAACTTATCGTGATCGTTGCCGATCGCTTCCGCTCCTCGGTTGGCCGATCGCGAGCGATCGATTAAGGCTTAAGCCGCCGACTGTCTTCAGAGTTCTCGTCGATCATGGCACATCGAAGCGCCCGCCCGCTACGCCTTTCAGAACGACTTGTGGAACACGAGCCGAATGGAGCCGAAGCCAATGGCGTCGCGTCGAAGCCCTTCGGTCGCGCCGCCAGGTCGATTGAGCAGGAAGCTGCTCAATCCTGTGAGGCGACCCGAGGCGATCGGAACGCCGCTCGGCATGAAGACCGCGTCCGCCTCGACGCGAGCCCAGCCGGTGAGTCGGTAGCCGACGGCCGCGTAGAGGACCGGTTTCACCTCACCCTTTCGGCTCTCGAGGGGGTCGCTCACGTTCTGGCCGAACACCTGACCCTGGAGGCGGAGCCTGAACCGATCGGAGAGATCGAAGTCCTTGCCGACGCCGAGGCTGAGGATGTCCGCCTTGCCCGCCGCCCGCGCCTCCGCTCGCGCGTAGCCGAGCTGGTACTGGAGACCGCGAGCGTCGCCGTAGGTGACGCCGAAGGAGTCGACGGTCGTTCCGCTGTAGGTGGCGGTGGAGTTGCTCGTGCGGGCGCGCCCGAATCCGGGGCGGAACCCTTCGTACTCGAGCGCGAGGGAAGTTGGCTTCTCGGTGGTCGGCGCGATGGCGACGTACCGAGCACCGAAGCTGTGCGAGTCGACGTCGAATCGGCTTTGACTCGAGATCCCCCGGGCAAAGTAGTCCTGCCAGGCGTACCAAACGCCGATGCGGTCGGTGATACCGCCGAACAGCATGTACTCGCGCGACTCGAGCTTGCGCCCCTTGTACTCCCCGTACATGAGGGAAGCGGAGAGGGAGACGCCGCGGGCATGGGGCCGCGAGTCGAACGCCGTCGGTGAACTCCACCGGGTGGGCAGCGGCTCGTCCCCGTACTGGGCGAGGGCGGGCGTGGCGGAGAGCAGGGCGGCGGCCGCCGCGAGCATGTGGTGGGTTCTCATCTTGCCTTGTGAGCGGACGGAGCCGCTTTCCGCTCGCAAGCCTACACCACCCCGGGCATAAACGAAAGAGGGCCGCGGGACGAATGCCCCGCGGCCCTCCTCAAGCGAGACTAATCCGAAGGATTAGTCCTGCGAGCCGACGATGCCGAAGCGGACCGACTCAACGCCGAAGCTCGGGATGGTCGAGTTGCCGTTGTCGACGAGGTCGGAGAACGTCACCGATCCGCCGGTTGCCGGGCGAGTCTGCGAGAGGTTGCCGTTGTCCTTCTCGATGAAGAGCTGGAAGTTGCGGCCGGTGAACTCCGTCGGAACGTCCGCGGTGACCGAAAGGCCAACCGACGAACCGCCGTTGCTCGGGATCTGACCCTCGATCTGATCCGGCAGGGAAGCGACGCCGTTGGTGATCTGAACGCCCACGTAGAAGCGCTGGATCGTCAGGCGGCGGTTGCCGCGGCCCACGCGGAACGGACCCTCGACGCGGAACAGGTAGTTGCCGTCCGGAAGAGCGAGGTCGCGGTCCAGAGTGGCCGGGACATTGCCCGAGAAACCCTGGCTGATCTTCGCGCCGGTGTCGAAGAACGTGGCGTTCTCGTTGTCCTGACCGGCGGACTCGATGCCCACGTTCGGTCGGAAGTAGACGCGGCCCTTGCGGAACTGGTCGACAGCCGTCGGCTCGCCGCCCTCGGCCTCAAAGAAGAGGTCGGAGAAGATGAACGTGCCGGCCTGCACGATCGCGATCGGCTCGTTCTGGCCGAAGCTGATCGTCGGGGGAACCGTGACATCGTTTCCGCCGAAGCTGAACGTCTGGGGCTCGTTCGTTCCGTTGATGGCAACCGGAGCAGAGATCGTCTGCTGATCGATGCCGCCGCCCGCGTCCACCGGACCAGGGCCATTGTTGATACCGCTGCTCGAACCACCGCAGCCCACGAGTGCGCCCATCATCAGGGACGCTGCTAGAAATCCTACAAACTTTCTCGACACGCTCATTTCGATCCTCCCAACCTTAGGGCACCAGGCATGCCCGGGGGCAGGCTTGGCGCAATTGGCACTATACCGTAGGCTCGGACCGATCCCCGGGCGCGCCATTACGCCCGCTCCTTTCAAGACATCCGGCTACTACGGGAAGGATCGTAACACTTTCGGACCCGATTTGTGAAGCTTTAAGGGGGGAGCATCACGCGAAGAATCGGTTAAGGCGGTCCTGTTGTGCAGTTATGGCAGGGTGGGTAGGTCGTTACCCGCTTGCTTACCGTAAACTTACCAGGGACGAAGGCCCTAAGCTGTTCGTCGCCGCCGTCCGGCACGAACGCGCCCGCGGGTCCAAAAGGACCCGCGGACGCTTTGACTTTTAGGCGGTTCGTTCTACTGCGGGAGCGGCAGGCCGAACGCCTGGAGCCAGCCACGCAGCTTGGCGATGCGGTTAGGCGTGTTCAGGTCGAGGTTGAACGGGCGTCCGCGGGTGTCGACGACGATTCCGACCTGACCCTCGATGAGGTTCGTGGTCTGATCCCGTTGGCCTCGGTTCGTGTCGAAGCGCTTCACCGTCACCGGTCGTCCCTTGCCCGCGCCGACGTCGAACGTCTTCGCCGGCTCCACGGTGAGCGTGTCGCCCATGCCGTAGTTGTACGGGATCACCCGGATCTCGCCGAAAGGCACGGAGACATCGATTCCCGAGCCGTGGACGCGCACGCACGGCTCGCCATCCTTTGCGAGGCCGACGGGAGCGATGCACGTGCCGATGCGGACGATGCAGTCGCGCTCGAAGACTTCCTTCGCCGCTTCATACAGGTGCTCGGAGAGCACACCTAGGTGCGGCATCATGAAGATCGAGTCGACCGTGAGCATCGTGATGCCCTCAAGGCCGTACGCGTCCATCATCATGAGCGCGGACTGAGCTCGCTTCGGAGCGTGCGAGAGGACGCCGCCGGAGCCGATGACCATGTCCAGCTTCATCATGTTGACCAGGGTCTGGCCGGACGACTGCTGGTCGAAGATCTGGCCAACGTCGCGCTGCTGGGCCGAGCCGGTCAGGCCTCGGGCGAGCGACTTGTGGTGCTCGAACGCCAGTCGGAGCGCTTCGCGCGAGACGGCGTGCTCGATGAGCAGGTCCTCGTACGTCTGCGGAATGGTGGTCGGGCGGATCATCTTGTTCCGCAGCCGATTGCGAACCTCAGCGGGATCGATCTCGAACGGCAGCCATCGCGCGATGTTCTCGACCCCTGCCTCCTTGAGGACGTTGCAGATCGAGTACGACATGCCGAGGTTCGCCGAAACCGTGCGGTTGTAGATCCGCTCGTTCGTGACCGTCTGGAAGACGGAGAAGACGTCGGTGGTCGCGCCGCCGATGTCGACGCCGAGCACGTTGATCCCTTCGTTCTCCGCGTACTCCTTGAGGAGCTTGCCCACGGCGTTCGGAGTCGCCATGACCTCTTCGCTCGTCCAGTCGAGGAGCTTGGAGTAGCCGGGCGCCTGCTGCATGACGTGCTCGAGGAACATCTCGTGGATCTCCTCGCGCGCCGGGCCGAGATTCTCGCGGTCGAGCGTCGGCCGGAGGTTGTCCACGACCTTGAGCGCGATCTGCTCACCGAGCACCTTGTTCACGTCGCCGCTGGCTTCCTTGTTGCCCGCGTAGATGATCGGCAGCTTCATGTCGCCGAAGCGCGGCTTCGGGTCGGCACGGCGCACGACCTCGGCCATCTCGATGAGGTGGTTCTTGGTGCCGCCATCGGTGCCGCCCGACATGAGAATGATGTCGGGGCGCAGCTGTCGTAGCCGCTCGACCTTCTGGTAGTCCTTGCGTCCGTCGTCGACCGCCAAGGTGTCCATGAGGATCGCGCCCGCGCCCAGGGCGGCGCGCTCGGCCGACTCGGCCGACATCGCCTTGACGACGCCGGCGACCATCATCTGGAGGCCGCCGCCGGCGGAAGACGTGGAGACGTACAGGTCGGCACCATCGAGGTCGTCGGCCGCCTGAGTCTCGGCGGTGCCCTGCTTGAGGTGCCGGTACACGCGTCCGTCGCGCAGGAGCGATCGACGTCCCGGCTTGAAGCCCTCGGGAACGACGGTCTCGGTGATCTCCTCGAGCTCGGTGATGGAGTTGGTGACGCCGAGCGTCACGTCCTCGAAGGGTCGCTCGACGGTGGTCGGAGCCTCGCCGCGCGCCACGAGACGGTACTCGCCCGTCACGTCGCTCTTCTCGATGAGGATCGCCTTCGTCGTGGTGGAACCGCAGTCAGTCGCCACGATGCGCCGGATGTCTTTGGACATGGTTGTCTAGATTATCCCTACCTTAGCCGCGGCGCGTGTTCGCTTCGCGGCGGATGCTTCATCGTACGCCGCGAAGCGGTCGGCTAGCGCAGGTCGGTGCCGGCGATGCCGTTGGGGGTGACGTTGGGGTCCGGGGTGTCCAGGTGACTCGCCACCTGCCGAGAGGCGGGAATGAACTTGGCGTGGTAATCGGCGAACGCGAGGTTGCGCGAACCCTCCCAGCGGTCGGGTCCCGGAATCCAGCCCGGGACCGTGTAGTTCCCGTTCCCCCAGGGACCCGCCGGGCGGCCGACGTAGCCGTGGGCGTTGACCCACTCGAACAGCATCACCTTGGTCGACGGGAACTCCACGTTGGTGCCCGTGTAGGTGACGCACTTGCCGGCGTTCGCCGCGCCGGCGCAGCCGGTGCCGGAGTTCAGCTGCTGGAGGTTGAGGGTCCGAAGCACCTCGTACGGCCGGTAGAAGGTGGCCGCGTAGGCGTAGGAGGTGTCGTCGTACCCCAGTCTCGACGCGTCCGATGGGCAGTAGAGAAGCGGGCTGCTGCTGCTCGCCTTGTTCGGGGTGCCGTTCTGCTTCATCGCCAGCGCCAGGTACGGCATCAGGGGCCAGCGGAACCTCCGGCCTCCCCAGAGGTTGCTCTCACCGGTGTTCGGGTATGCATCGTCCTCGTCGGCCTGGTAGAGCGCGAAGGCCGTGCCGAGCTGCTTGAGGTTGCTCAAGCAGCTCGTCTTCTTGGCCGACTCCTTGGCCTTGGCGAACACCGGGAACAGGATCGCGGCGAGGATCGCGATGATGGCGATCACCACCAACAGCTCGATTAGGGTGAAGGCGCGGCGGGTCACAACGCTTCGATTGTGACCCATCGGCGTTCACGCGACCGTCGGGAGTGTTGCTGTGTTGTCGTTCGACCGTTCAACTGTGGAGACATCGCCCGTCGCCGCAATCAACGGACGTCCCACATGTTGTCCTCCGTGGAGCGGTAGGTCCGCTCGAACGGCATCGCCTTGGCCGAACCGTCCATCAGCGAGTAGATCTGAACCTTGCCGTACCGTGTCTTGTCGATCAAGTCCCAAGCGCGACGGTTGGGATCGGCCGGGAAGAGGGACGCCGGCGGGGTGGCGCGGCCCTGGCTCCAATGGAAAGGATCGCTCGGGGAGTTGGAGAGGCTCCACGGATCGAGGCACATGTCGAAGTACGTGCTCGACCAGAACGCGTCGTTCTTCGGCAGCGTGCGCCAGTTGGCCGGGACGGCCACGCCGGTGACTTGGCTCCAGCCACCTTGCCGAAGGGCGTGGTAAACGGTGCCGCTCGGCTCGGCGATCTCACCCATGTTCCGGTGCACGCCCGTGATCAGCCCGTTGTCGAGGTACGAGCCCCACATCACCGGGATCCCCTTGTCCGGGTCTGCCGGATCAAACCAGACGCTTCCCTTGCTGCCGTCGCCTTGATCGCTCACCCCGCCCTTCCCCTTCCGGATGTAGGCGTTGAGGGCCTCTTGGTAGTTGCCGATGTCCCACCAGCCAATCGTCACCGGCGGGGCTTGGGGGTCGGCCGGGTCGGCTTGCATCGTGCGGGGCAGGTGGTCCTCGTTGTCCGTGGCGTACATCAGCGTCGCCAGGCCGATCTGGCGCACGTTGCTGATGCTCTGCGTCTTCTTCGCCGCGAGCTTCGCCTGGGCGAAAACGGGGAACAGGATCGCCGCCAGGATGGCGATGATGGCGATGACGACCAACAGCTCAATCAGGGTGAACGCGCGCTTCATGCTTTAGCTCCTCTTCTGTGTCTCAGCTTAGGAGTGTAGCATAGGCTAAATTGTTCGGTAAGAGATAAACGGGCCGCGTCGTGAGCGACGCGGCCCGTTTACGCGCAGGGTTACGGCCGCCCGGCGCCGGCGACGACCCGCAGTTTAGAGTACGCCGCGGAGGCGGAGCTGAACCGAAGGACCACCTTCACCCGCTCGCCAGGGGAGAGGACCGCGTCCTTTCCGAGGGGAGCGTTGAAGTAACCGCTGCCCGGCGACCAGAACGCGGTCGTTCCGTTTGCGCCGCTCAGACTGCCACCAGAGAGCCCCTCGACCGTGAGTGCGACCTGCGGAATGCGTCGCGACCCTACGTTCTGCAGGGTCACCGTCCGCTCATAGAAGCCCGACTTCCGGTTGTACTGAGCGGCAGACGCCGTAGCCGTAACCTCGCCCGAGACGTCGGACGCAAAGACTTCCACGGTAATCGTCGCCGATGAGGTGCGACCGGTTCCGTCGTGCACGGTGTAGCTGAACGTGTCCGGGCCTCCCGCCCAAGTGTTTGGGGTGTAGGTCACGGAGTTGTCGAGCCCGATCGAGATCTGGCCCTTCGCCGGATTCACGAGGGACGAGAGACGCACGGCGTCGCCGTCCGCGTCCGAGTCGTTCGCCAGCAGGTCGAGCACCGTCGGCGCGTTGCCGGCGACTCGGTAGGAGTCCGGCCGAGCGACCGGAGCGTCAGGCTGCGTGTTGACGTTGATGCGCACCGTGCCGACGGTCGACGAGAACCCATGCGCGTTCAGCCGGTACGTGAACGAGTCGGGACCGCTGTAGTCGGCGTTCGGGCGGTACACGAAGGTGCCGTCGGCCTGGATCGACAGCGCTCCGTGCTGCGGACCGGTGATCAAGACCGCCGATGGAAGGGAAGGGCCGGTCGTTCGATCGTTCGTGCGGACGCCCAGGCCGGTCACCGAGAGAAGCCCGTCCTCGTCCACCGAGTACGCGTCGTCGACCACCTGCACTTGGTCGTAGAGGGCGAGGTATGCGTTGGAATAGTTGTCGACGAACGTCGTGCCCGCAATCGCAATCGTTCCAGCCGGAGTGAGGTTGAGGGAAACGCCGTTGTCGTTCCGGCCGTTACCGAGCGGTGCGAGCGGGGAAGTAACCCACGCCGGTGTCCCGTCGGCGGCGTACTTGAGAAGGAGCACATCGACGCCCGTGGTCTGACTCGTCGGGGAGTTGACCAGCACGAAGGCATTGCCGTCGGTGTCGACCTTCACATCCGTTCCGAAGTCGCTGCCACCGTAAGCGCCTGCGTAAAAGCGGGTCCAGAGAGGAGTTCCGTTCGGTCCGAACTTGGCCGTCAGCACGTCCGGGAGGCCGCTGTTCGGATACGTGAATCCCGTGAGCAGAATGTTGTCCGCGGCGTCGATGGCGAGCGCATTCACCTCGTCGAGCATCGGCTGGCTCGCGGGGTTGAAGGCTCGGGTGAAGACGATGTCCCCGGTCGGCGAGTACTTGGCGACGAGGATGTCCGCGCCGAACTCGTAGCCGCCGGTGATGCCCAACACCACGACGTTGCCCTGGGAGTCGAAGGCGATCTCGCGCGCCGCGTCACGGTAGTTCGCGTTGGAGTAGGGCCGGTTCCACGCCTCGGTTCCGTCCGGTCGGTAGACGATGGTCGCGATGTCGTTCGACAGCGTCCCGTTCACGTACACGGTTCCCGTCACGGCCACGTTTCCGGAGGCGTCGATCGCCAAGCCAGCCACCGTGTCGGTGGCGTTGCCGGGACCGTCGTAGCGTGCGGACCACAGCTCTTCCCCCTTCGGGCTGTACTTCACGGTGGCGAAGTCCGTCCCGGTGCCGCCGTAGAGGGTGGATGGCTCCTGAGAGGTGCCCGTCACCACCACGTTTCCGCTCGGATCGACAGCGAGATCAATGACTTCGTCCCGCTGGTTGTAAGGGCTGTTGTAGAAGGCCGTCCAAAGGCGCAGGCCGTCGAGCGAGTACTTGATGGTGACGAAGTCGCCGATGTCGTCCACCACGCGCCGGGACACTCCGCCGAGATACACGTTTCCTTCCGCGTCGACGGCTAGGTCGCGGACGGAGTCGGTTCCGTTCGACGGGCCGTCGAAGGTCGCGGACCAAAGCCGCTGACCGTCGGGCGTGTACTTGATCAGGACGATGTCGGGCGACGCGCCGGCCATCGTGGCGCCCTGGTTCACGGCAACGTAGACGTTGCCGGATCCATCCACGGCGCTCTTGCTGGAGCGATCGTAGACGTTCTGGCCAGCCTTGACGACGTCGGTGGTCCTCAAAAGAGCTTGGCCGAACGCCGGGACGACGAGAGCCGTGGCGGCGATGCCGACGGCGATGCGAGACGACGTGCGCAGCATTGCGTTCTCCTCAGAAGGCAGCAAGCGGGCACCCAACTCGGCGCCCCAGTAGTGATACTGGGTCAGTCTGTCATCTGTGCTTGCGGCCTGTCTAGCCGTTCCGGCGCACCTTAACGTGCCCGATCTTCCAGCAATTCGGGCGGATCGGGTGAACCTAAGCTATAATCACCGGCGACGATCCCTTAGAACGGACTGGGGGACGGAGGAACCGTTTTTGGCTGGAGTCGCGTTTCGGAACATTTCTAAAGTTTTTGGCAAAGACGTCAAAGCCGTCGACAATTTGAACCTGGAGATCAGGGACAAGGAGTTCATGGTTCTGGTCGGCCCCTCCGGATGCGGAAAGACCACGGCGCTGCGGATGATCGCGGGACTCGAAGAGTCCACCGAAGGCGACATCATGATCGGCGAGGTCCGCGTCAACGACGTGCCCCCGAAGGACCGGGACATCGCGATGGTGTTCCAGAACTACGCGCTGTATCCGCACATGAACGTGTACGACAACATCGCGTTCGGTTTGCGGCTGCGTGAGCTCAAAGGCTTCTTCTGGCAGCTGACGCACATGGCGGAAGCCCGGCGGATCAAGCTGGACATCGACTCCCGCGTGAAGGAAGTCGCGCGGATGCTTCAGATCGAGAAGTACCTGCACCGACGTCCGAAGGAGCTCTCGGGCGGTCAGCGACAGCGCGTCGCCCTCGCCCGTGCCATCGTGCGAAAGCCGAAGGTGTTCTTGATGGACGAGCCGCTGTCGAACCTCGACGCGAAGCTTCGCGTCGAGACCCGAGCCGAGCTCATCCGCCTCCACCGCAGCCTCGGCATCACCACGATCTACGTGACGCACGACCAGACCGAGGCGATGACGATGGGTCAGCGCATCGCGATCATGCGAGATGGCAAGCTGCAGCAGTGCGACGAGCCGGAAACGGTATATGCCTACCCGGCGAATAAGTTCGTGGCGAGCTTCATCGGATCGCCTCCCATGAACTTCGTGGACGCGAAGATCACGAACGTCGGCGAACAGGCCTACGTCGACGCGGGCGACTTCAAGTTGGCGCTCCCGGCCGGCCACCCGGCGGCGGGCATGTCCGGCAAGTCCGTGACGCTCGGCATCCGACCGGAAGAGATCTTCGACGCGACCCTTCCGTCGCGGGTTACCCCGAACGAGCTGAACACGATCCGCGCCAAGGTGGACGTGCTCGAGCCGCTCGGCGACCGCTACATCGCCTACCTGACGATCGGCGGCCACAAGCTCGTGTCGAGCATCGACAACGAGACGAAGATCAAGGTCGATCAGGAAGCGAACTTCACGATCAACCTCGAGCGGATTCACATCTTCGACAACGACACCGAAGCGGCGATCCGGTAATCCGTCCGGTCGGTAGAAGAGGGCCAGTGGTTGAACGACCGCTGGCCCTCTTCTTTTGCCGGTTCGTTGAACCTCGCGGTCGACGGCGCGTCTGGGCCGCCATGGTCCCTGCGCTTCTCCTCACGCTCGCGGCACCCCGGATCACGCCGGAGTCGATCGAAAGGGCCGCGTCGTACGTGGAGCGGACACGCGGCCTGAGCTTCCTCGTGATGCAGGACGGCAAGGTGATCGCCGAGCGGTACTTCAACGGCCACTCGGCGACGACTCCGCACGGCCTTGCCAGCGGAACGAAGAGCTTCAACGGTGTGATCGCGATGGCGGCGCAGGAGGACGGACTGCTGCGGCTGGACGAGCTCGCCTCCGACACCCTGACGGAATGGAGGAGCGATCCTCGGAAGGCGAAGATCACCATTCGGCACCTACTTACCCTGACGAGCGGGCTGCAGGTCGGCGAGGCCGGCAACGCGCCGCGGTACGCGCGCGCGATCCAGCTGCCCGCGATCTACGATCCAGGAACGCGGTTCGAGTACGGTCCCACGGCGTTTCAGGCGTTCGGGGCATTGATGAACCGAAAGCTGGCGAGCAGGGGCGAGGACGTGTACCGTTACGCGCGACGGAGGCTCCTCGACCCGCTGGGCATCAAGGTCGCGTTTTGGGCGGGGCAGTTCCGGGGAGAGCCGCACCTCCCTGGCGGTGCGTCGATGACCACACCGGAGTGGGCCAAGTGGGGGCAATTCGTGCTCGAAGGGGGCAAGGGCATCGTCAAGCGGGAGTCGCTTCGCCATTGCTTCGTTGGTACGAGGGCGAACCCCGGCTACGGTCTCACCTGGTGGCTGAACAAGCCCGGAACGGTGCCCTCGAGTGAGCAGAACGTGGGCACGTTCTCGGAAAACGGCCAGTTCTGGCCGAAGGGGCCGCAGGACGTCGTGTTGGCGGCGGGGAAGGGGAAGCAACGACTCTATGTCGTCCCGTCCCTCAGAGCGGTGGTCGTGCGCCAAGGTGAGCAGAGCCGGTTCTCCGACGCCGTCTTCCTCGACCTGTTGACGAACATGTAGCGCATGCCGCCAGGCCCCGGTTTGAACCGGCAGGACGGCATCCTCCCGCGGATCGAGCCCCACCCTCAATCAAGGAGCCGAACGCAATTCGTCCCCGTACCGATGAAGGTGCGGTGCGGCATCTAGGATCGCCTGTCTCAAGCCTTCCGGGTCGCTTACCGGCGCGAAGCGATTGCGACCGCGGTACACGATCGTAAGCCCCTCCGCGCGGCCAAAGCTGAAGCCGCCGAACCGACGGTCCGGAGTCACGCGATCGATCGTCGTGAGGGGAATGCGCCAGTTGTAGACCAGACCCGTACGCATTCGAAGCTCGGCGTCTCCCAGTTCGACATAGTAGGGAAACGAGAAAGCGACGCCGATGGCGAAGAATGCAGCCAATCCAGAGCCGGCGTAATACTCGCCCGCGGCGAGCAACACGATTCCCGTCAGGCCCAGCGCGAGCAGCATCGCGATGTAGAAAGCCACAAAGAGGCGAGTGTGATGGACGGAGTATCGGCGGTTCATGTTGGGCGGATCAGCATCACTCGGGGCTCGGTCATCTCGTCCATGGCGTAGCGCACGCCTTCCCGTCCGAACCCGCTGCGCCGTACGCCGCCGTACGGCATGTTGTCGAACCGGAGCGTCGGGTAATCGTTCACCACGACCCCGCCGACCTCGATCTCGCGAAACGCACGCTCGGCATTGACGAGGCTCTTCGTGAAGATGCCAGCTTGGATGCCGTACTCCGAGCGATTGATCTGCTGGATCGCGTCGTCGAGCGAGTCGAAGGGCGCGAGGGTGAGAACCGGACCGAACACCTCCTCGTTGTGAAGACGTGCGTCGGACCCGACGCCCTCCAGCAGGACGGGCCGCACCAGCCGTCCCTCTCGTCCTCCGCCGGAGATGATCCGGGCTCCCCCGGCGATCGCCTCTTCGACGGTGGCCTGAACCTTGTCCGCGGCCTCGTCCGAAATGAGTGGCCCGCATACGGTCCGCTCATCGAGCGGGTCGCCGGCCGGGCACTCGTTCGTGGCGGCGACGAGGCGCTCCCGCATCCGGTCGTAGACGCTCTGCTGCACGAGTACGTGCTGCACCGCGATGCAGACCTGGCCCGCATATCCGTAACCGCCGGCAACGATCCGCTTCGTCGCCCAGTCGAGGTCGGCGTCGTCGCACACCACGGCGCTTGCATTTCCGCCAAGTTCCAGCGTTACCCTGCGGTCGGGTAGCAGTTCCTTCAGCTTCCAACCCACGGGGACCGAGCCGGTGAAGCTCAGCATCTTGATCCGCTTGTCTTCGGTCATCACCTTCTGAGCGAGCGGCGCCGGTCCGTTCCAAGCGTTGACCACTCCCGGAGGACAGCCGGCTTCGTGAAGAATCCGGACGAGGGTCAACGTCGAGAGCGGAGCGAGGGGCGAGGGTTTCACGACGACGGTATTGCCCGTGGCCAGGGCCGGGGCGAGTTTGTGCGCGCTTAGGTTGAACGGCCAGTTGTACGGCACGATGCAGAACACCACGCCGATGGGGAAGCGCTCGACCAAGCCTCGCATCCCCTCGCCGCGAGGGTCGAGGTCGAGCGGCATCGACTCGTGCCCCCAGTCGCTCAAGGCGTCCGCCGCGAAGTCGAACGTGAGCGCGAGTCGGTCGACCTCGCCTCGGCTCCAAACGACGGGCTTGCCGACCTCCCGGGTCAGAAGGTCGACGAGTTCATCCTTTCGCTCCCGCACGATCGTTGCGACCCGTCGCAGGAACGTCTGGCGCTGGTGTCGCGGACTATGCCGCCACGTCTTGAAGGCGTCGTGCGCTGCGTCGACGCAGGTCCGCAGCTCCTGCAGCCCACCCTCCGCCACGGTCCCCACGACGGCGCCGTTGAACGGATTGCGGATCACTTCCTTGCCGACCGACGAATCGCACGGGCCGCCGATGAAGAATCCGTCGATGAGGAGCTCGCGGTGGGTCATGGGAGTAGCCTACGCTCCCATTCTGACAAACGGCTCAGGAGGAGATGGAACCGTGTCGGCGCAGCGACTTTGTCACGTCGACGCCTACTTGGCCGTCCAGCGAGAGGCCAACTGCTTGAGCACGCGTCGCTCCTTCGGCCAGTCGCCTCGGTAGGCGCGAAGCGCGTCTCGGACGGCGAGGATGGCGTTGACGGCGGCAAGGAGTGCGAGGATCGCCCAGCCGATTGCGAAGCGGACCAGGAACTCGACGAGGGAGAACTCGCGCCAGTCGGTTTGGTAGTGATGCCACAGGCGGCTGAGGGTGTAACCGAACGACACGAGGAGCGCCGCGCCGAGCATCAGATTGAGCGCGAGGGTGCCATACAGGGACTGCAGCGCGTGGGCGCTGAGGTAACGACTTCGGCGGGAAAGGGCGAGGGCGACGACCGGCGCGACGATCGGGGCGGGAATGGTGGCCAGGTGAAGCAAGCCGGCCGAGCGACGCTCCGCGAGCGTCGGTGGGGTCTCCATGCCAAGGCAGACGGGTTGAGAGCCGAAGGGTTGCACCTCGGCAGGTACCCTTTAGGTCCCTATGATCGAGCGATACACCACCCCCGCCATGAACGCCATCTGGAGCCGCGAGGCCAAGTACCAGCGCTGGCAGGACGTGGAGGTGGCGATCGTCGAAGCCCACGCCGAACTCGGGCAGGTCCCGGTGGAGGCGGTGAACGAGGTCAAGTCGAAGGCGAGCTTCACGCTGGAGCGCTGCGACGAGATCGAGAAGGAGACGCGCCACGACCTGATGGCGTTCGTCCGGAACCTCTCCGAGAACATCGGCGACGCGGGCCGCTACGTCCACCTCGGCGTGACGAGCTACGACGTCATCGACACCGCGCTCGGCATGATGCTGCGCGACTCGGGCGACGTGCTTCTGAATAGCGCCGAGGACCTCGCCGTCGAGATCCGACGCCTGGCCGACGAGCACGCGATGACGCCCGAGATCGGGCGCACCCACGGCATCCACGCGGAGCCGATTACGTTCGGGTTTAAGTGCGCAAACTGGTACGCAGAGCTGCAGCGCAACATCGAGCGGCTCCGGCAAGCGCGCGAAGACGTCGCGGTCGGAACGGTGTCCGGGGCGGTTGGAATCCACGCGATCACGTCGCCGGAAATGGAGCGGATCGTGTGCGCCAAGCTCGGTCTCGGAGTCGACCCGGCCAGCACGCAGATCATCAACCGAGACCGGCACGCCAACTTCCTAAACGTGCTCGCTCTGCTCGGTGCGGGACTCGAGCGGATCGCGACCGAGCTGCGAAACCTGCAACGTACCGAGATCCTGGAGGTCCAAGAGGCGTTCGCCGCCGGACAGACGGGATCGAGCGCGATGCCGCACAAGCGCAACCCGTGGAACAGCGAAACGGTCTGCGGCCTCGCCCGGCTTCTGCGGGCCAACGCCCACGCGATGCTGGAGTCAGTGGCGACCTGGCACGAGCGAGACCTCACGAACTCGTCTCTCGAGCGCATCGTCTTCCCCGACTCCTGCCAGCTCGCGGACTTCATGCTCCGTCGCCTCACCAGCATCCTCAAGGGTCTGAACGTGTTCCCCGAGAACATGATGAAGAATCTGCGGCAGATGGGAGATCTGGTGTTCAGCGAGCACGTGATGATCGCTCTCATCCACGCGGGAATGTCGCGCGAGGCGGCCTACAAGGTGGCTCAGCGCAACGCCGCCAAGGCATGGGAGGGGCACGACTTCAAGACGTCGGTCTCCGAGGATCCCGACGTGAAGGAGCGGCTCACGCCCGAGCAGGTCGAGGAGCTGTTCTCGCTGGAGCACCACCTCCGCCACGCGGAGCACACGCTGCTCGCCACCGGTATCCGCAGCTAAGCCTCACCAGCAACCTCTCGCATTACCCAGCCGTACGGCTGGGTAATGATGGCGCGTGCGCTCGCGGCCCTCGGTGTCCTCGTCCTTCTCGGCCTTGCGATCTACTCGGTATACGTCGGCGCGTACGCCGGGGCTGGCGGCAACGGCTACACCGGACGTAGGTTTGGCTCAGGGGCACTCGCGATGTCGCCGGAGATTCCTTGGATCATGGCCGCGGCCATGGCGCTCGTGGTGCTGGGAGTGGGGGCGTGGTTCGTCACGTGGAGTGCCTCGACTTCTCATGCCGAAGCAGCGATCGACGCCGGCGAGGCGCCTTTGAGAGTGTCGGTGCTCGTGCGGGCTGGGCAGCGGCTGCGCCGCGCTCCGTCCGCATCTAGACGCCCCTCGGCAATTCGTCCCCAGTACCTCGTCGGAACGTGGGCTTTCGTTCTGCGGCAACCCGACCGATACGCCTCGCGCCTGCAACGGCACCCCGACATGACGTCGACGCAGTGCCAGAGCATGTTGGCGAGCCTAGCCACGGCAATCGATCCCCAGGATCTGGGGGAGCACTTCGGCAAGAGCGAGGGGCCGATGCCGTCGGCGAAGTGGCTGAACGCCAGGGCTAAGACGATTGACAACTCCTTGGCCAAGATCGTCGAGTCAGACGAAGACGCATCGATGGCCGATGCTTTGCTCGTCGCGATCGTCGCCACCAACCGGCACGTCGAGCTTCCGCGGCGCGGGGCGGCGTCGTTCCTGCGTTCGTTGCGGGTGACGTTCGCGGGGCAGCCGGGCGACGACGCCATCTTCTTCGTTCGGGCGTGCAGAATGCCGGAGGCAGAGGCGATCCGGCGCTTGCAGGAAGTCAAGCAACATCTCGGCCTAAGTAGCGAGTCCACGATCCTCTAGCCCCTCACTTAGGAGAACTGGGGCTTTCTCCTCACCGCCAAAGGAACGGAGTTGGCAAGTAGAAGGCGCTTCTTGAAACAAACGCCCAACGGTCTCCATCAATAAGTTCGTGAGGTCGCTGATGCGCGGCCTGACGGGATTAGGAGAGCTACCCAATGTTTAAGAAGATCACAATTGCCGCCCTGGCGTCCGTCTCGATGTGTGCGTTCGCTCAGGACAGCAGCATGGTTCGCACTTCCAGCACCTGGAGCATGTCCGGCGATCGCGCGATGATGATGGACATGAATGCCAGCCACTACGAGAAGCGAAAGATGGTCGAGATGCGGGCCAACGAGGCTCTCAGTGGAGCCGATCGCTACGTCCTCATGGCGGCGCTCGACCGCGCCCCGACGAGCGTCGAGCACTCGCTGGTGAACGGCCTCTTCGGCGCGCACCGACAGGCGATGATGCTCAACGATCAGATGATCGCCGCTCGCTTCCCGGTTCAGGACATGACCGTCGTGACCACCACGACGAGCGCTTCGGGCACCACCGCGACGACGACCACGACCACCACCACGACGACCGACACGACCATGTCGGGCAGCACGATGGCGATGGACATGAACGACATCACGTTCCGCCCCATGCGGATGGTGATGCAGAGCAGCGCCCGCCCGAAGATGGTCGACTACATGACGGCCACCGACATCCTCACCTCGGGCCTCAATGAGGCTCAGGCCGGCATCCTCCGATCCTGGTGGATGAACACCGCTTCCGAGCGCGAGAAGGACGTCATCGTCCGCCTCCTCGAGGACAGCGCCGGTCTCGCGGACCAGATCTACTACCCGTCGGTCTACACGCGCCGGATCTACAGCTGGTCCACGCGCTGATAGCGTAACCGCGAGCTTCATCAAGAGCCCGGGGCCTTCGGCCCCGGGCTCTTCGCGTTTGAGAACGGGCCTGCGCGCGGGAGGGTCTAAGTTGACACCATGAACCCAACCGCAATGTACGTCCTCGCCGGATGTCTGATGATCGCCTTCGGCGTTTCGCTGATCGTGACGGGTGCGCGGCACAAGAGCGCGGCCGGCAAGCTGCGGGCGTTCCTCATCGCCGGCGGCTCGTCCGTCTTCCTCGCCGGCTTGCTCGTGGTCATGATGGGATCCCCGCGCACCGGAATGCCGGCTTGGCTGCCGGGTGGCGTGATCGGATCCGTAGCCGTCGGAACGTTGGTGGGCTGGTGGCTTGGCCACGTGAGCCGACGCCCCACGCACTAGCCGCTGAAGATTAACTCCCATGTGCGCCCGCTACAGCCTCGCCGCTCCGCCCAATCAGCTTGAGAAGCTGTTGGACGTACCCATGCCTGAGGGAATTCAGCCTCGGTACAACATCGCCCCGACGCAGAGCGTGGTGGCGGTGCGGGCGGAATCGGGCGAGGCGGAGGCGACCTTTCTGCGGTGGGGCCTTGTGCCGAGCTGGGCGGAGGATCTCAGCATCGGGCAGCGGCTGATCAACGCGCGGGCGGAAACGGCGGCCGAGCGGCCGAGTTTCCGCAGCGCGTTCCGAAAGCGCCGCTGCCTCATCCCCGCCTCATCGTTCTTCGAGTGGATGCACGTCCAGGAAGTCGACGAGCGATTGGATGAGGCGCTTCGCGACGTGGAGGACGCTCCGACTCAGCTGGCTCTGTTCGGCACTCCCAAGGAAAAGGTGAAGGCGGCCGTCCGAAAGCAGCCGTATCTCATCGGGCTGGCGAATGGCGAGCCGTTCGCCTTCGCTGGACTTTGGGAGCGTTGGCACGGCCCCGACGATCGCCCCGTCGATACCTGCACCGTCTTGACAACGGAGCCGAACGCTCTTGTCGCGAGGCTGCACAACCGCATGCCTTGTCTGCTGGAGCGGGACCAGTTTCACGATTGGCTGGACCCCGAGCTCAGCGACGTCGCGCACCTTTCCCGGATGCTAGTGCCTTACGACGACGACCGCATGCGGAGTCACCCCGTGAACTCTCGGGTGAGCAACGTCAGAAACGAGGGGCCGGACCTCATCCAACCGCTCGAGCTCGCTTCCTAGTTGTCGTCGCCACTGGGGCGCCCAAGCAGGCCGGCGAAGACCCGGGGGCGCCCTTCGTCCGTCGTCTCGGCGGTAGCCCGGAGACGCTGGCGGACGTCCGCGGCTCCAGGCGCCAGTTCCGCAAGTCCGAAGCTCTCCATCAGCCATGGCCGCTGATCTCGCTCGTCTAAGAAGGCAAACGTGAACTGGCCCGGTTTGAATGCCGAGGTGCTCGACGCCATGGACTTTCCAGTTTGAACCGAACCATCCGGCATCCGGTACCGAAACTCGACGTAGCCGCCTTGTCCTTTAGCATTCGACATCGTAACGCCGTCGATCCGAACCGGGACGGCGAGGCCGTTTGCCAGTCGTCGCCGCTGCGCCGCGGCGATCACTTCGACCAGAATCACCGACGCCGCCCCGGCTCCCAGCACGAGCAAGGCGATCAACGCCCACTTCTGCCTCCCAGAACTCAGATCGTTCGCGGAGACGGATCCGAGCTGCGAGAGGTTTGGCGTCGTAGGGTGGGCCGTTACGGAGATCGATCCCCCCTCTCGCGTCCGCACATACTCGTCGACATCGACGGTCTCCCGTCCGCCCCCTACCAGTCCGCTCGGCGTCGTGTACGTGTACCGGATTCGGTATTTCGGATTCTTACCTTTCGTAACGGAGCGGTCTACCACCGTCGCCGGAACGACGATGCCCTCGCGGGCGAGGCTCTCAAGCCGGGAAGTTTGGAGAACGCCAAGCCCGGCTATGCCAAGAGCAAGGAATATCTCGAGCGAGATCACGACCGCGCGAACCGCTTTCAGCGTTCGGCTCGACCTGACGGGGCGAGGACCCCGCTCCGACATGGGCGGTCTCGGCCAGACCACGGTTTCTTCCGACTCACTGAACATCGAAAGCGAGTACGTGCGAAAAACTGTTCGCGATGCGGCATCGCGAGTGGGCGGAACTTCGTACTCCCATTTGCATGCACCTCGAACGTGACCTGATTCACCCCGAACTGTTTCGCGCCACCGATCAGTTTTCGAGCGGAGTGTGGATGACCGGCGGTGCCGGGGTCCCGCCGGAGCAGATGAAGGCGTTCACCGCTCACTCGAACTTGTGGTGGCGAGACAACTGGAAAAAGGCGACCGCCTGGTTCGTGGGTTGGTTCGTCGCCATCATCGGCGGCGGCGCCCTGGTGAAGACGTACCTGGGCAAGCCCTGGACCGCCATCTTCATCTTGCTTTTCATGGCGCTGACGGTGTTCGTGTCCATCGCCGCCTACAACCGGGAGCGGCGACGACTTACGGCGGAAGAGCTGGACACGATGCTGCCGATGCTCGATCTCACTCCGATCCAGCGCGCCTACGCCGAGGCGCTCGTCGCCATGGGAGATGTGGCGTTCCCGGCCGACCAGCGGCGCGAGATCCTGACGCAGCTCAATCGCCTCCTCGACGAGGAGGCGCGGCTGCGGAGCATTCGCCAGACCGGCGCCTCCCACGCGGCGGCCCAGGATGAGATCGCTAAAGAACGCGATGAGATCATCGCCAAGCTCGACCGCACCCAAGACCGGGTGACGCGGGACGCGCTCACCCGGGGACTCGAGATCTGCGATCGGCGGCTTGCCGCGGCGGCCGACCTCTCGCAAACGGAAGAGCGCGTCGACGCCCAACTCGAGATGATCGCTCAAGCGATCCGTGGCGTCCGCGACTCACTGCACCGGCTGAAGTCGGCCCCTTCCGCGAGCCTCGCCGACTTGAACCTCGAAGAGCTCGACAACAGCGTCTCGCTCGCCCATCGGCACACGGACTCCTTGGAATCGGCGGTGGCAGAGGTCCGCGCGATCGGCTGATCGCGCGTTCTCAGTGCGATGCTCCGTCTAGCCGCCGATTGAGATCCGGCGGCTAGATCGGCTCGACTAGGCCGAGGCGATGTCCGAACGGAAGAAGGCCCCCTCGAACTGGACGGCCCGCGCCCCGGCGTAAGCCCGCTCCCGCGCCTCGGCGATCGATGGTGCGGCGGCGCTCACGCCGAAGACGCGCCCGCCGTTCGTGACCAACTGACCGTCTCGAAGCGAGGTGCCAGCGTGGAACAGCTTCACGTCGTTCGGCAGCGCGGAGAGGTCGACGGGAACGCCCTTGGCGTAGCTCCCGGGATACCCTCCGCTGGCGACGACGACGGTCACGGCGGAGAGGCCGTTGAGCGTGGGCGGCTCGATCGGCCGTCCCGTTGCGGCCTGGTGCAGCGCTTGGGCGAATCCGCTGCCGAGGCGCATCATCACCGTCTGAGTTTCCGGGTCGCCGAACCGGACGTTGTACTCCAGGCAGTGAAGATCATCCCCGTCGAGCATTAGGCCGGAAAAGAGGGTGCCTCGGTAGACGAAGCCTCGCTCGCGCATCAGCCGGATCATCGGCGCCACGACGCGGCGCTCCGCCTCGAGAACCATCTCCGGCGTCACCCAATCGACCGGCGAGTAGGTGCCCATTCCGCCCGTGTTCAGGCCCTGGTCCCCGTCGAGGGCCCGCTTGTAGTCCTGCGCCACGGGCAGGGAGACGAACTCGTTGTCGCCGACGATGGTGAGAAGGGAGAACTCGGGACCGCGAAGGCGATCTTCGAGAACGATGACGCTCCCGGCGTCGCCGAACACCTTCTGCACCATCATTTGGTCGATCGCCTCCTCGGCTTCGACCTCGGTCGAGCAGAGGATGACGCCCTTGCCCAGGGCGTTGCCGCTCGCCTTGACCGCGAGTTCGCGACCGTCGGCGAAACGGGTTCGCGCGTACTGCTTCGCTTCAATAGGGTCGTGGAACGACAGGAACTTGGCGGTCGGTACGTCCGCCTCGAACATCAGCTCCTTGCTGAACGCCTTGGAGGCCTCTAACTGCGCCCCTACTTTGCCGGGGCCGTAGACGGCGATCCCGGCCGAGCGAAGCGGGTCGGCGATCCCCGCCACGAGTGGATCTTCTGGGCCGACGACGACGAGGTCGATCTCTCGCTGGCGCGCGAACTCGGTCACGGCAGGGAAGTCGAGGGGGTTGAGAGAAACCGTCTCGACGTCGTCCGCGATGCCGGGGTTGCCGGGCGCGCAGATCACCTCAGCCTCCTGAGAGAGCTTCCACGCCAACGCGTGCTCCCGCCCGCCGCCGCCGATCACGAGGATTCGCATGCGGGAATCGTACCGGGGACGCGGGGCCGGGTGCCCCCGGCAATCGATCCTGAACGCTAGCCGAGCTTCTTGCCGTCGACCCGGACGTCTTCCTTGGTCACGGAGGCGCTGCGCAGGCGCCAAACGTTAGCCTGGCGCTGCCATGCGTGGCGCTCCGCCCCGACGATCAGCACGCTGTGTGCTTTCCCTTTCGAATCGACGGTGCGTGCCGTCATGGTGTAGGTCAGGGTCGAGGTGGCGGAGTTGCCCGTAACCCGAACCGTGGAGACCTTCCAGTCCCACTTGGGCTGCGGGAACGACTTGAAGAGCGCCCGATACGCGACCTCAACCTGCCCGCGCTTGAGCACCTGGCCGCGCCGCTGGGTCTGCGTGAAGTCTGGAGTCGTCACCGCGAGAACGCCTTTGGCGTCCGCGCGCGAGGCGGCGGTGAAGAATCGCCGGTACTCCGCGATGATCGCCGACACATCGCGAGAGGGCTGCAGAAGAACCGGAACGAGAAGGAGCGGCGTCATGGCATCTGTCGAAGTTGTCGGGCGCGCTCGACTATCGAGCGGAAAGCGTTGCGATCCTCGTCCGTGGCGAATGCCTCCGGCCGAACGGGCGCGAATCCCAGACGCGTCGTGCGGACGAGCATGAGATCGCGGCGCTCGACGAGGTCTCGGATCTGAATCGCGGGAACGGTCATGCGGTAGGGCTTGCCGGACGGCCCGGGCACCTCGCCGAAGAACTCGAGCCGGTCCTCGGTCGCCACCATTCGGCACCCACCGACGAAGAGCCGCGATGACTTCGTCGTGGTGAGAATGCTGCGGGCAGGGATCGAGATCGGCCAGAGGATCGCCATCATGCCGATCACCTTGAGCAGGCCTTCGCCGAAGATCAGCGCACCCACTCCGAACGCCGGAATGACCGCGATGATCCACCAGAAGCTGCCCACGTACTCCGCAATGGCCACGTAGGCGAGCTCCAGCCGGCTCAGCCGATAAGGCTGGGTCTCGACTCGCTCCACCGGATCGTCTGGCATCGCGCAAAGTTTGGCACGTTCGGGTGATCGCTCATGGCTCGCTGATCGCCTCACGAGCTTCGCGTGAGGCGATCAAAGCATGCTTCGCCGCGAACGCGGCTACGCCGCGATCTGGCGGTGGTAAACCTTGGCGAGGTAGCTCGCTTCGGTCGCGAGTTGGCGGAGCTGTTCCTTCGCGGCGGTGATACCCGGGGGAAGCGTCGGCTCCTTCGCGCGCTCCTGAGCTTCGATGCGCAGGAGATAGTGGTTAATCGCGCGCTCGACGTCGCGCAGGCGGCGCTCCTTGACGTCGGGAGTCAGGGCCGAGGCACTGACCGTGCGAACGCACTGCTCGAATTGGTGAATTGGGATCAAATCGCCACCTCCAATTGGGCGAACGCGTCCGCGATGGAGCCTTGGTTAGCGGGAGCCGACCGGCGGTGGAGTGCGCGCTGCGCGCAATCGCGGATCTCGAGGTCCAGCTCGACCAAGCGCCGTGCTGCGGAGCGGAACCGGTGGGCGGCCTCGTAATCGTCCTCCTGCTGTTTGCGGAGGGCAAGGTGCGCGAGATGAACGGCCATGACGCCGACTCGCTTTCGAAGCCTCAGGAGTTGACGCGCAGTTCGCACGCCTCCCTCTCCCGTCGATTCGATCGCCGCAACTTCGCGGCGGATCTGGAGCTCAGTGAGCAATCGTTACCTCCGTGCTTGACGTGGAGGCGCTGGCGATGCCGTCGCCAGCGAGCCTCTCTCGATGAGCCTGCGAGGTTAGCTGACGGGTTCGGGCCAAGAGATACCCTACGCGCGAACGCGATACACCCCAAAAGTGGTTCCCCCGCTCCGGCGTGAACCGGACTCGGCATGAAAGACAATAGTACCTTCTCTACCTACGGGTGTGCCACCCCCGGCGTTTGCTCCAGGTGGCCATCAGGCGCTCACTCCGAGCACGGTTGGGACTGTTGGACAAGAACGACGGTCGGCAAGAATCGCTCCGAAAGCCGCCCACGAACGACGAGCGAGAGGTACTGCTAGAGGTGAGGCGCGCGTTCGCGGAACCTTCGCCTGCGGGATTAGTCACCGGGCTGAGTCGCAGGGCAGTGGCATAATCGAGCGATGCTCAACGTGGAGTCTGAGGGCTCGGTCCTTCGCGTCACCCTGAATCGGCCCGAGGTGCGCAACGCGTTCAACGACGAGCTGATCGCGGAGTTGACAGCGGTCTTCTCGCACATCGCGTCGGACGTGCGCGCGGTGGTGCTCGCGGGAGCCGGCGAAACGTTCTGCGCCGGTGGCGACCTTCAGTGGATGCGCAAGGCCGCGGGATACACCGAGTCGCAGAACTACGAGGACGCGTTGCGACTAGCCAATCTGCTGAAGAGCATCAGCGAGTGCCGGGTTCCGGTGATCGCCCGCGTGCAGGGGGCTGCTTTCGGCGGCGGATGCGGGCTGGTTGCGGCGGCCGACATCGCCGTCTCGGCCGAGAATGGGCTCTTCGCCTTCAGCGAGGTGCGCCTCGGCTTGGTGCCGGCCACCATCTCCCCCTTCGTTACCCCGAAGATCGGGACCGGCCACGCTCGCCACCTGTTCACCACCGGTGAGGCGTTCAAGGCGGAGCACGCGTTGCGCATCGGGCTCGTTCACGACGTCGTTCCCTTGGATTCCCTCGACACCGCGGTCAACCGCCGCCTGAAGGCGATTCTCGGTGCCGGACCGAGCGCCGTCGCCCGGGCGAAGCAGCTCGCCCACGAATCGCCGCTTTCGCTCGACGATGCGGCGAAGCTGCTCGCCCGAACTCGGGCCGGAGAAGAGGCTCGCGAAGGGATCGCGGCCTTCCTCGAGAAGCGTCCGGCGTCGTTTGTGGAGGAGCCAGCGTGACCATTCGTAAACTTCTGATCGCCAATCGGGGCGAGATCGCCGTCCGCATCATTCGCGCGGCCCGTGAGATGGATATTCGAACGGTTGCCGTCTTCAGCGATGCCGATCGCGATGCCATGCACGTCCGCCTCGCAGACGAAGCGGTGGCGATCGGCGCGCCCGAGCCAACCGCGAGTTACCTCGATGCGGGGAAGATCCTAGACGCCGCGCGGGCGACCGGTGCCGACGCGATTCATCCCGGGTACGGGTTCCTCAGCGAACGCGCGGAGTTCAGCGAAGCGTGCGCGGCGGCGGGGATCGCCTTCCTTGGTCCCTCGGCGTCCGCGATGCGGCAACTGGGAGCGAAGTCCGATGCAAAGGCCCTGGCGGTTCGAGAAGGCGTTCCGATCGTGCCCGGGATGTTCGAGCCGAATGCGACCGCCGAGCAGCTTCGGACCGCTTCTCTGTCGATCGGCTACCCGGTGATGCTCAAGGCGTCGGCGGGCGGTGGCGGCCGCGGCATGCGCGTGGTTCGCGATCCCGAGCTGTTTGACTCCGAGTTGGCGATGGCGTCGGATGAGGCGCTCAAGGGATTCGGCGACGGGACGATGATGGTCGAGAAGCTCGTCGAGCGGCCTCGGCACATCGAGGTGCAGATCCTCGCCGACAGCCACGGCAACGTCGCGACTCTGTTCGAACGCGAGTGCTCGCTGCAGCGACGACACCAGAAGCTCGTCGAGGAGGCGCCCTCGCCGCTCTTCACCCAGGAGGTCGGCGAGCCCAATGGTGTGCGCGACCTCTCCGCGCTGTGGCCGAAGATGGCGGAGGCGTCTCGCCGACTGGCTCACGCCGCCGGGTACGTTGGCGCCGGAACCGTCGAGTTCATGGTGGACGAGGCGAGCGGTGAGTTCTACTTCCTCGAGGTGAACGCGCGGCTGCAGGTCGAGCATCCGGTGACAGAGCTGATTACCGGCTTGGATTTGGTCCAGTGGCAGATCCGGATTGCCCAGGGCGAGTCGCTCGAGATCGATCCTCGGCTGCTCCAGGGTGAGCGCTCGGCGGTCAGCGGGCACGCGATCGAGGTCCGCGTCGTGGCCGAGGACCCCGAGCGAAACTTCCTGCCGTCGGTGGGGAAGATCCGGGCTTGGGCCGAACCCAAGGCACCCGGCGTGAGGGTGGACACGGGGTACGGACCCGATGGGGAAGTGCCGCGGTTCTACGACTCGATGATCGCAAAAGTGATCGCCCACGGGCCCACCCGAACTCAGGCGATCAATCGGCTTCGGACGGCGCTCCTAGACTTTCACGTACTCGGGGTCAAGACGAACGTGGCGTACCTGCTCGACGTTCTCGATCATCCGGACTTTCGCGCCGGGCGAATGGACACCGGGTTCCTGGGACGTGAGTTTGCCGACTGGACTCCCGGCACCGTTCCGTTGGAACTCGGTGCTTTGGTCGAGGCGGCAGCCCCGTTACGAAATACCGGTGGTGGCGCAATCCAGGTCGCGAATGGGGCTTGGGACCTGAATGATGGATTTCGAAATACTCGGTCGAACGGATAGGGCCGAGTACCCTGTCCACCTGGTGACGACACGTACTTCCTACTGTGCTCGTCCGCGACATGAGAAACCGACTCCTGCAGACCCTGGTGCCCGCCCTCTTGACGAGCCTCCTGGCGTTGGCCGTGCTCTCGATGGCGGCGGCCTCGCCGGCACCTCAATACGAGAACGCGACCCGATCGTTCGAGGTCTCCAACCCTCGGCCGGGCCTCTCCGAAGACTGAGCTCCCTCGCGATGGTCGGAGTCTTGGCTCTGACCATCGGCGGGTGCCGACGCGCATCGGCTCCCTCGGAGCCGATGCGCGTCGGCATCTGGGCATGGCACTCTCCCTTCGACGTTGACTCGCAAACCGATACCCAACTCTCGGCAGTAGGGATCGATGAAGTTTTCGTGCGAACGGCGACAGTTTCTTTCGATGGAGACCGGTACGTCCCGACCCTTCCGCAGTCGTTCCGTGCAACCGGCCGTCGACCGCTCCACCACGTCCTAAACTTCGACGCCGGTGCGGTCAGCCACTTCGGCGAGGTCCCAAACGATCGGATCGCTTCGGTCGTGGTGACGACGTACCGATCGGCGGCGGCTGAGGTTCGCCGAAGAGGCGGGATGCCGGTTGGTCTGCAACTGGACCTCGACTGTCCAACCCGGTTGCTTCCAAAGTACGGTGACCTCTTGAAGCGGGTGCGCCAAGAACTCGCAAAGTCCGAACAGCTCTCGATCACTGGGCTCACCACCTGGCTCACCAGCGAGAAACTCAAACCCGCTCTCGATGCGGTGGACTTCTGGGCGCCGCAGTTCTATGAGGGGAACGTGCCGAAGTCGCTTGAACAGCGCGAGACTGTCTCGGACGCGAAAGGGCTTCGGCGAGGCCTTGACACGCTTGGAAAACTGGACAAGCCGTTCTACGTCGGCGTCGCCGCGTACGGACAGTCGCTGCTTTACGATCCGCGAGGACAGCTGGCGGGGACTTACCGGGGGCTTAGCCCGGAGCAGGCATTCCGTCATCCGTCGCTCCGATTCGAGCGGACGGAGCAGGTGGACGGGGAGTCTCACTTCAGCTTTCTCGCCGTGAAGCCCGGACGGGGAGGTCGAGGTCTGGGGTATCGGATCGTCTACCGAGTGCCATCGGCCGAATCCGTTGCCCAATCGATTGACCTCGTGAGAAGCTCACGGCCAGCCAATTGCCGGGGCGTGATCCTCTTCCGACTCGCTCAGCCCGATGAGAGCTTGGCACTTGCCCTGCCCACCCTGGCGGCGGCCGTCCGGCGGGAGCTCGTCGCTCCGAAGATCGTGCTGCGAAAGTCGGCGCGTTCCTCTCCGTACGCGTTGATCGAAGGGACGGGGAAGGATCTCGGGATGGAGCACGCGTTCTCACTGAAGAACGAGGGGAACGGGGGCACCCGGTTTGGCACCGACGCGGTCGAGGTGGTCGTGCGTTTCCCCGTCGGGGCGGTGGAATCGGTTCAAGCGGGCGATTTCGATGGCGTCGTGCCGTTCGCAGGCAGCCAAGAAAGCGCCGGGAGGGTGAGCCTCCGACGCGCCGACGGATTGGTCTTCCGGCGGGGGCACCTGGGCGTCGGCCAGTCCGCTGAGATCGGCCCGATCCGCATGTCCAAAGGTGGCAAGTTATCGGTAGTCTGTCGAGCGGTGGGAGAGAACGGAACGATCGTGGAGGGAACGTCGGAGTGAACAGAAAGCGGCTGGGATTGATTGCGCTCGGCATGGTGGCGGTGGGAGCCGGGTACGCCTGCTTCAGCGACCTCGAGGGAACCGTCCGCTTCAATGCGGGGGTACCAGACTTCGGAACTCCGCCTCCACCGATTGAGATCGGGGCATGGGAGGAGCGCGTCAATCGCCCGATCCCCACGGCGAACGGGCCGGCCATCAGCTACCTCGAAGAGGAGCGGATCGCCAAGGAGAAAGAGCTTCGCATTTCCCGCAACCGCGCGAAAGCGAACGTCCTCGAGAGGAACGGCGACCTCAAGGGAGCCGCCGCGGCTCTCTTGGAATTGATTGCGGACAACCCCGAGAACCGAGAGGCGTTGCGGGATCGAGCCGAGGTGCTCCGAGCGGCGGCCGACCAGCCGAGCCTGCCGGTCCGCGACTACTTCGCGGCGCGGGAGCGGAAGGACGTTCCTGCCCTGACTCGCATGGCGAGTGACGCCGCGATGGGAGCGTTGCGCGCGCATGCCCGGTACGCCCTAGCGAGCATCGCCTACGACCAGTCTAAGTTTGCTGACGCAGCGACCCACTACGAGCAAGCGGCCCAATTGGGTGGCCCCCGCCGAGAACCGGCGCTGATGATGGCGGCCCGGTCGTTGCTACGCAGCCCAGCCCAGCAGGATCCGTACGAGTGGACCGACAAGCCGCTCCCCGCCGCGGCGCCAACGAAGCGCGCGGAAAGGCTTCTCGCAACTCTCCGAGCGGAGTTTCCCGAGAGTCGGTTTGCCGTGAGCGCCAAGGGCTGGCAGGCTCGCGCGAACTACGTTCAGGGAGACCGCCTCGCGGCGCTCGCCGGGTATCTGCAGCAACTCGCCAGCAGCCGAGATTGGAGCGACCAGGTCAACGCCTTATCGTCCATTCGGCTCGTGTTCAATCAACTCACTAAGGACGAGGCGACCATGGTCCGTCCGATGATCGAGCGCGACCCTTCGCTTCTGCAGCCGTATCTCGACTACCGCCTTTATCACACAGCGGCGAAGCCGGCCGATCTACGCTCTCTGGCTACGTTCGCTCAAGCGATTCTCGCTAAGAACCCGGCGGCGCGGATCGCCGGGGCCACTCACAGCCGTCTGGCTGAGATTGCCTATCTAACTGGCGACATCGCCGGAGCACGGCGAGAAGCGGAGCGGGCTCTCGAGGACTCGGCGAACCCCCGTGCCGACCTCGCCACCTACGTGCTTGCCGGCGCCACGGCCAAACAAGGTCGACCGGCAGACGCGGCAAAGACTCTCGAAGGGTACGAGACGCGGTTCTCGGAGAGCTACCTCGCCAAGCCGGCCAGGGAATTGCGTGCGCTTTCGCGCGAGCAGTCGGGAGACCGAGTCGGAGCGTTCGCCGAGTACGACGCTCTCGGCTATGAATACGACATCGCTTACCTGTTGGACGCCCGGATGACTCCGGCTGAACTGCAGCGCGTCGCGGAGGCGGGGCCGCTCAGCCGCCGGGATCTCGCCCGTTTCTCGCTCGGCATGAGGCACCTCCGCCGAGAAGAGTTGGACAAGGCGATCGCGATCTTCGAACCCATGTCGGCGACACGGCGCAAGCAACTCGCCAAGGCTGGCTCCCGAGACTACTCGTGGATCGAGGCTCCGAAGAACAGCCCGCTCGACCGGATGGGCGACCCGCTGCAAACGGCGCGCGACCTGAAGCGGCTCAAGGCGGCGGCAACAACGCCCGAAGGGAAGTACGCCCTCGCGAGCTACTACTACAACCGGCGGAATCTCCTGCTGTACAACCCGGTGTGGCAGGGGGCTCGAGGAGTGGCTCTCGGATGGTTCTGGAATCGCGACATCGCGAAGAAGGACGACGAAGTCGCTCGCGCTCAGAACCATTACGAAGTCGAGTCGCTATTCCACGCGCGCGCCCTTTGCCTGGAGATCGCGAAGGCTCACCCGAGGAGCCCGGTGGCGCCGAAGGCGCTTTATCGCGCGGCGACCTCCACACGGCGGCTTGCCAACTTCAACCCTTGGTGGCGGAACCACGCTGAGCAGCAGGACTACTACGCTCAGGCGGCGAACCTGCTCAAGCGGGTCTACACGGAATATCCGAAGGATCCTCTGGCCAAGAACGCTCGGAAGTACGAGAAGGTGTATCGCCGCGAGGGTCAGGGGCGCCGGGCGCAGACCATGTTCGAGGAGCAGTAGCCTCAAAAACGCGAGAGGGCTCGGAGGTCGACCTCCGAGCCCTCTCGCGTTGCGGGACGACGAGGGCTAGACCCGCGCCTTCTCGCGCTGAACCCGCTCCGGCGTGTTGTTGTTGGCGTTTGCCTCGCGCGGAGTCATCTCCTGCTTGCCGCGCTCGATGGTGGTCATCACCTTGCCAACCACCCCCTCGAGCTGAGAAAGCACGTCGAAAGCGTACTTCTCGGCACCGCGGCGCATCTGAACCGCCTCGCGATCGGCGGCGTTTCGGATCTCCTCGCTCTGCGCTTTGCTGAGCTTGAGGATCTCGCTCTCGGCGAGCATCCGCTGTTGCTCGAGCTTCGCCTGCTCCAGCAGGCGCTCGGCCTCCTGGCGCGCTTCGGCGATGACGCGCTCGCCCTCCTTGCGGGAGGCTTCGAGGGTCATCGTGGCGTCTTCGCGGGCGGTGTCGATGATCCTCTCGGATTCTCGCACCGTGCTTACCGCAGCCTTGAGCTCCTGGGGAAGCGACGCGCGGATCTTGGAGATCTGCATGCTGATCTCATCACGGTCAAGTCGCCACGTGATCGGACCCCAAGCCGGGGTCTCCTCGATCATCTTGCCTAGGTCGTCGAGCAGTCGAAGGATGTCCATCGCTTCGCGCCATTGTGGCACGCATAGGCGAAAACTACGACTTTCAGGGCGTACCTGAGTCCAACCCGCGTTAGCGTGCCGCTAGCGCTTCGTTGAGAATCTCGGCTACAGCCGGGTGCACCATCTCCCGATAATCGCCGCCCAGCACGGCGACTTCACGGACGATCGAGGAGCTCAGGTAGCTGTGCTCCCACTTCGTCATAAGGAAAACGGTGTCCACCTGGTCACTCAGACGGCGGTTCACCATCGCCATCTGAAATTCGTACTCGAAGTCGGCGGTCGCCCGAAGGCCCCGCACGATCGACTTCGCATTCTTCGAGAGCGTGTAATCGACCAACAGGCCGCTAAAGGTGTCGACCTGAACGTTCGGGAGGTGGGCGGTCGATCGCCGCAATGCCTCAAGCCGCTGCTCGACCGAAAGCAACGGCTTCTTCTGCGAGTTCACGCCGATGCTCACGATCAAGGTGTCGAACAGCCTCGCCGCCCGCTCGACGACGTCGAGGTGGCCTAGGGTTGGCGGATCGAAAGTGCCGGGATAGATCGCGAGCGTGCGCATGTGCTCGCTCAGTCTATCTGGGGAGCGGAAATCTCGGGTGAGGGCGGTGAGGGCGACGCTCCTCTCCCCAACAAGGAACTGGGGAGAGGAGCGGTTCGGCTACTTGCCGAGCGTGATCTTGTTCTGCGGCATCATGCCGAAGAGGTTGAACCGCATCCCCTTCACGCGAGGGGCGACCAGGACCGCGTCCTGCACGTAGTAGAGCGGCACCCGAGCGCCGTCCTGGATGGCGACGTCCTCGGCCTGGTGGTAGAGCGCGAGGCGCTTCGCCTCGTCGACCGTCGCGTCCGCTTCCTTGCACAGCCGATCGAACTCGGGATTCGAGTAGCCGTCGTGGTTCTGGGGCGAGTCGCTCGTCAGCAGGAAGCTGAGGAAGTTCTCGGGGTCGAGATAGTCCGCGTACCAGGCGAGAAGGTAGTTCGCGAGCTGCCCCTTGTTTCGCCGGTCGAGCATCGCACCCCACTCCTGTGCCTGGGTGTCGACGGGCCACTGGGTGGCCTTCCGAAGCGAGGTCACCGCGGCGGCGGCCACGAGCTCGGAGTCGGCCGCGGCGGCGCGGAACGTCAGCTTCAGCGGGGGAAGCCCCTTGCCGTTCGGATACCCGGCCTCGGCGAGCAGCCGCCGCGCCTCCGTCGGGTTGTACGGAAGGCCAGCGTAATCGGGCCGGAAGCCGAGCACGTTGTGGGCGATCAGGCCTCGCGCGACGGGCATCTTGCCCTGCAGGATCTCGTTCGCGATGCGCTCGCGATCGATTCCCATCGCGAAGGCGCGGCGCACGAGCCGGTTCTTGAACGGCGGGTAGGCGTTCTGATTCAGACCGAGGTAGGTGACGGCCTGGCGAGGCTGGAACGTGAGCTGCGGCTTGAGCTTCGCGTCGTCCTCGACGGCCTTGATCTCGTTGCGCTGGATCGTGAGCAGGTCGAGCTCACCGTTGCGGAACTTGTTCAGTCGCGTGCTGCCGTCCTTGATGATCGGGCGCACGACCTTGCCGACGGTTGGCGCGCCACCGTAGTACTCGGGGAAGGCCGCGAGGGTGAGGCTCTGCTCCGTGGTGTAGCTCTCGACTCGGAACGGGCCGGTACCGATCGCGTTCTTCGGGTCGAGGATCGGCTTCTCGCCCGCGACCTCCTTCGGAACGACGAAGGCGCACGGATACGTGAGCTTGCCGAGGAAGTAGGCCCGAGGCTGCTCGATCGTGAGGCTGATGGTGCGCGGGTCGATCACCTTGATTCCGGTGACCTCCGCCGCCTTGCCGTCCACGCGCGCCTGAACGCCAACGATGTCGCTGAGGTAGTTCGCCGCCGTCGGTGAGTTCAGGGCCGGACTGCAGCTCCGCTCGAGAGACCACTTGACGTCTTCCGCCGTGACCTCGCGCCCGTTGTGGAACTTGACACCAGGCCGCAGGGTGAAGACCCAGGTGCGTCCACCATCCTTCGCCTCCCACTTCTCGGCGAGGCGACCGGTGAGCCGATTCTGCTCATCGTACGCGACGAGCCCCTCGAAGATGTTCTGGATGACGTCGCTTGTGTCGACGTCCTGAACCAGGGCGGGATCGAACGTGGTTGGCGTGTTGGCGAGGGCGTAGCGAAGGCTCTGTTCGCTGCCGACCGACGCCCGTTGACTGAAACCGCCGCCGCTTCGCCCGCAGCCGGCGACGA
>Ga0164290_1001208_pt1 | contig 46501 bp, 44 predicted proteins | sample Micstemetagenome_FD_108782 | JGI IMG/M metagenome (GOLD analysis project Ga0164290, IMG submission 108782) | Contaminated culture microbial community from soil near Moab, Utah, USA - Microcoleus steenstrupii SON62 (Illumina Assembly) | ecosystem: Environmental > Terrestrial > Soil > Soil crust...
GTCCTTCACGAGGATGGTCGGCGTCATCGAGGACAGCGGGCGCTTGCCCGGGGCGATGGCGTTTCGCTCGCCCTGGATCAGGCCGTACAGGTTCGCGCGGCCGGGTTTGGCGGCGAAGTCGTCCATCTCGTTGTTGAGGAGGATCCCGGTGCGCGCGATGGTGTCGGCCGAGCCGAACGACTCGTTCAGGGTGTAGGTGTTCGAAACCATGTTCCCCTCGGCGTCGACCACCGTGAAGTGGGTCGTCTGCTTCTTCTCGCGGTCGATGCGGGCACCGGGCCGAACCTCGGCGCTCGGCGTGGCGCGATCGAGCTTGATCGTCCGCCGGAGCCTCAGAGCGTACGCCTTGTCGGTCAGCTTGTCCACGGGCACCTTTACGAAGTCCGGGTCGCCCATGTACTCCGAGCGGTCGGCGAAGGCGCGCCGCATCGCCTCGCCGATCAAGTGGACGCGCGGCGCGCTTCCGGCGGGCTGCACCGAGTACCCCTCCAGGATGTTGAGCATCTGAATGAGGATCGCGCCGCCGGAGCTGGGAGGCGGCGCGGTGAACACCTCGTAGCCTCGGTAGGTGCCCCGAAGCGGGGTTCGCCACACCGCGCGGTACGCCTCGAGGTCCCTCCGCGTGATCAGTCCGCCCCGCGCGATCATGTCGGCCTCGATCAAGCCGGCGGTCTCGCCCCGGTAGAACTCCTGCCAGCCCTTGTCGCGGATTCTCTCGAGCGTCGCGGCGAGGTCGGGTAGCCGTACGGTCTCGCCGGCGGCAAACGTCTCGCCCCCCTTCAAGTACACCCGCTTCGTCTCGGCGAAACGCCCGAGCCGCTCCCGCTGACCCTTGAGCGCCGCCGCTTGGGTGGCGCTCAGCGCGAAGCCGTCTGCCGCCAGTCGGCGCGCCGGCTCCACCACGTCGCGCCACTTCAGCTTGCCGAAGCGGCCCATCGCCTCGCCCATGCCGGCCACCGTCCCGGGAACGCCGCCCGCCTTCAGGCCGTTTCGGGAGAGGTCCGGAATCGGCTCTCCGTCCGGCCCCCAGTACATCTCCCGCTTGGCTGCGAACGGAGCCCGCTCCCGGTAGTCGAGAAAGGAGGTGCGCCCGTCGCGCATCCGCACGAGCATGAAGCCGCCTCCGCCGATGTTGCCCGCCGTCGGCTGGACCACCGCGAGCGCGAACGCCACGCCGGCGGCCGCATCCACCGCGTTCCCGCCCCGGCGCAGGATCTCCACGCCGACCTGAGCCGCCAGCGGTTCGTCGCAAGCAACGACGCCGCGCGTTCCCGTGGCCACGTTGGGCGCGGGCATCGCCTCTTGGCGGAGAGCGACGACAAGGAGCGCGGCGAGCATATCGCTATGTTACGGCACCGCCGCGGGCCACAAGGGCGGAAGCCACAGGCACGGAACCCGCGCGCCGATGCAGGAGTAGTCTATCCACGCACATGGAACCGCTCACCGTCACCGAGACGAGGCTCGTCACGCTCAAAGACGTCAAGGCCAACCACAAGGTCCGCAAGCTCATCGACGGGGCGAACGAGGTTATGAAGGCGATGGGCTACACCGAGCACGGGCACCGGCACGTCCAGGTCGTCTCGGGCATCACCGGCTACATCCTCGAGCGGCTGCGCGTCCCTCCGCGCGAGGTCGAGCTGGGCCAGATCGCCGCGTACCTGCACGACATCGGCAACGTCATCAACCGGATCAACCACCCCCTCCATGGCGCGAACATCGCGTTCGTGCTGCTGAACGAGATGGGGATGGACGCCGCGGAGATCGCGCCCGTACTCGGCGCGATCGGCAACCACGAGGAGCTGACCGGCATCCCCGTGTCCGCCATGTCGGCCGCGCTCATCATCGCCGACAAGAGCGACGTGCACTTCAGCCGCGTGCAGAACCCGATTCTCGAGAGCTTCGACATCCACGACCGGGTGAACTACGCGGTCCAGAAGAGCCGCGTCGAAATGCGCGAAGAGGGACGCCAGATCGAGCTGATCCTCGAGATCGACACGAAGCAAGCCACCGTGATGGAGTACTTCGAGATCTTCCTCAGCCGAATGATCATGTGCCGCCGATCCGCCGAGGTGCTGGGTTACCGCTTCGCCCTCAGCGTGAACGGCACGTATCTGGAGTAACCGCCCGGGAGACCTAGATGGGCATTGCCGACGGCGGTAGCGATGCCTTTCGAAGCTCATTCCCCAGGTTGAGCATGAGACTGTTGCGGCATTTGGGGTGAATTGAGCCAAGGTCCCTCCCGCTTGCTTTCCCTCCGGACGACGCTGCGGACAGTGTGAGGCTGATCGCCACGTACGAAACGCTGACGATTGCGGAAGTCGGCATCACCCCTTGGCAAAATGCCGCGCGGTGTGTCTGAATAACGTAGACAAAGGTCTACAGAAAATGAGGGCAAGCACTATTTCTCGCAGCGCACCCACCTCCCGTCGGAAGGCCACCCCGCCTCCGGTCGAGGCTCCCACGGTGCCGCCTATGGCCCCCCGGGCTCGCTCGGCCAAGGCGGCCATCGAGGTCGTGCCTGCCCCAACGATGCCGCGAGGCCGCAAGGCTGCCGCACTTCCTGTCGAGCCTGTCGTTCCCGAGGCCGCCCGGAAGCGTCGAGCCAAGGCGTCTGCGGCGCCTGCCGTCGTTGAGTCCATTCCGGCTCCCGCGCCCGAAGAGCCGGCGAAGGCGACTAGCCGAAAGCCGAGGGCGGCCAAGCTAGCCCAACCCGCGCTCGCGATGGAAGTCGCCGCCCCGCGCCCCGTCGCGCCACCCGTCACGGCCAAGACGCGAGGCCGAGCCGCAAAGGGGTCTGCCGTGGCTGAGCCGGTTGCTGTGCCAAGCACGGTTTCTGTGGCGAATCTGTTGCCTGAGGCGGCCCCGGCTACGGGGGTCGCTCCGCGCAAGAAGAGGACGGCCGTCGCCCCGGCCCCTGCTCCCGCAAGCGTCGTCCCCGTCGTGACTGGTGCGAAGAAGAAGGCCGAGCCAAGCACGAAGGCGGCAAAGCCGGCTGTCTCGGTGAAGGAAACGATCAATAGGGAGGCCGCCGTCGTGGCCAAACCCCCATCGGCAAATCGGAAGTCCCGCCCCGCACTCGCTCCAGCGACCGCGCCCGCTGCCAAGGACAGCGCGACCAAGAAGAAGGCGAGCCCGCGCGCTGAGCCGCCGAGTACGCCGACTCCAGCCGTCCAACCGGCCAAGGCGGAGTCTCGCAGGAAGGCGCCCGCCGCGGTAGCCGTGCCTGAGCCCAAGAGGTCCTCTCTTGCACCCAAGAGTCAGGCAGCGTCGCGAAAGGAGACCAAGAGCGAGGCACCCAAGCCCGCAACCCCGAAGGCGCCACGCGCCGCGGCCAAGGCTCCGGCCGCCGCTCCCAAGCCTGCGGCCAAGAAGCAGGTAGCCGCGGTGCCAGCCGCTCCGGTGCGGCCCGCCGCGCCCAAGAAGCCGCGTAAGGCGAAGGCAAAGCGTAAGGTTCGGCTCGTCTTCGTCAGCACCGCTCGCACGGTTCCGGTAGCGGTGGAGCCGGAACTGCCGCTCGCCGTACCGGTGCCGAAGAAGCAAGGCATCACGCTGTTCGTGGCACAGGGTGGCCCGCGCCGCGGCCGGGCGGACTACGCCGTGCCGTTCGCCAACCGTGCCGATGCCCTCTCGTTCCTCGCCAACCAGCACGGGCTCGACGTCGATGAGCAACGGGCGCTCGCTCGGGAGTCGAAGCTCACGCTACGGCCCGCTTGGCACGGCGCGGAGACATGCGCGATCCGAGAGATCGCCTTGGCGCCGGACGACGCGGAGCGAGCCCTGCGCAGCGAGCTGTCGGTAGCGGCGTAGCCGTCTCGAGCTCTTCGCAATCTTAACCGATCGAGATCGAACATCCTGGGTTCGCCGCCCGTCCTCGTCTCGTCGCATCGTTGCGATTCGGGGAGGATTCTCGTGAAGGCTTGGCCACTGGCGTTGGGGTTCGGTACGGTTGGGGCGCTGCTCCTCGGTTGCGGAGGCGGTGGGGGGCGGAACGACGGCCCGGCGTCGCTCTACCCAGAGTCGGTGCGCCGCATCGCGCGGCTCAATCAGGCGTTCCTGCTGTACGCCTCCGATCACGACGACGTCGCCCCGCTCGCCGTGAGCTGGACCGACGGCCTCGACCCGTACGTGACGCAGAAGAACTCGTTCCACTCCCCCGTGCTCGGCGAGAGCTCGTACGGCTACGCGCTGAACTCGGCGGTCGCCGGGCAGGGGATCAACGGCATCCCCTCTCCTGCCGCGACGCTCTCGGTCTTCGACTCGACAGCCTCCGGCCGGAACGCGGTCGCCGACTCTTCCACCCTGCCGAACCCGCCTCGCTACGGCACGAAGAACACACGCGCCTTTTTGGACGGGAGCGTGGCCGACTTCGAGGGCGAGAACCCCGGACCGGAGGACCTCGCGGCAGAGTCGCGCCGACGCCTCAAGCAGTTGGCCGTGGGAGTGCTTCTGTACGCCGGCGACAACGATGACTGGATGCCGCTCGCCAATCGGTGGGTGGATGGTCTCGCTCCGTACGTGAGACAGGAGAACGCCTTCCGTTCGCCGGCGGTGGAGCGTACTGACGCCACGAAGTACGGATACGCCATGAACCTCGAGGTGGCCGGCGTCTCGCTGCTCGACCTGGAGTCACCCGCGAACACGATCGTGTTCTTCGAGTCGACCCAGTTACATCGGAACGCCACCGCCAGCCTCGAGACGGAGCCGAGCCCCGCTCGTTATCCGGGTGGCAACGCGAGAACCTACGCCGACGGCGCCGTTCGGTAGGAGAATGGAGTTCGTGAAGACGCCAGTGATTGCCGCCGCCTTCTGGGCCAGCACGCTGTCGCTCGCCGCGCTGGCGTTCCTTGCGCCCCGGTCGGCGTCGCCACTGGCCCAGCACGGCAACACCGCCTGCCTCAGCAACGTGAAGCAGCTCACCCTCGGCGTCCACTTGTACGCGGCGGACAACGATGACCACGCGCCCACGGCGAGCCGCTGGCGGGACTCGGTCGACGGCTACCTCAAGACCGGCAGCCAGAAGATCTTGTATCGATGCAGCCTGGTGGGTGAGGGAGAGGGGTACGCGTTCTCGCAAAAGCGATCGCAGGCGACCCTCGGCACCATTCCTCTTCCGGCCCAGACGGCGCTCGTGCTCGAGTCGACGGACCTCCGCCGAAACGCCGTCGGGGGCGCGGAGCTCCTTCCCCGCCCGGGTCGCCACACCCCATCCGGTCGCCGAAGCGGAAACAACTTTGGCCGCGCCGACGGCAGCGCGGCGTTCCACCCGGACGGCAGCATCCCCACGTTCTGAGTCCGGTGGGGTATCCTGTCCGCTTGCCGCAAGGCTCTCTGCTCCGTCCGAACCCCTGTTCGGTGCCGGAGCCGTCGCCCAGAGGGAGCGAACCGAACATGGCTAACCGAAAGTACGAAGCGTTTTACATTGTCAAGCCGGACCTGAACGACACCGAGGTCCAGCAGCTCGCCGATCGCTACAAGGGCATCGTCGAGGATCAGGGCGGCACCGTCGAGAAGGCCGCCAAGTGGGACAAGCGCAAGCTTGCCTACGAGATCGATGGTCACAAGGAAGGGAACTACATCCTGATGAACTTCGAAGCGGAGGCCAAGGTCCCCGCCGAGCTCGGCCGACTTCTCCGCATCTCGGACGACGTGATCCGCCACCGGATCTACAAGATCGAGGACTGATCCGGTTAAAGTAGAACCCCATGGTTAACCGCGTCGTCCTCATCGGCCGCCTCACGCGCGATCCCGAACTGCGCACCACCACCACCGGCAAGTCCGTGGTGGAGTTCTCCATCGCCGTGACCAAGCGGATCAAGCCGCAGGACCCGAACCAGCCCGACGCGGACTTCTTCCGCGTGAAGGCCTGGGGACAGACTGCGGAGTACGTGAGCAACTACCTGACCAAGGGTCGCCTGGTGGCGGTCGACGGTCGTCTGGAGTCCCGCAAGTTCCAGGATCAGCAGGGCAACAACCGAGAGATCATCGAGGTCGTGGCCGACAACGTGAACGGCCTGGATCGTCCGCGCGACGACCAGGGCGGTGGAGCCCCGGCCGGAGCCGGCGCGCCCGCCGCTGCCGCCACGGGTGGCCGAACCTCGGGATCCGCCGCCCCGAGCCCGGACGAGTACGACCCGTTCGCGGACGAGTAAGGCTCGCCTAGGCGAGAGCACCGCACGAGGGCGCGGTCCGTATGGACTGCGCCCTCGCTGCGTCTCCCCCGGGACCGTCGGCTTCAACCGGCACGACAGCCTAGGAAGCACCGCCCCGCTCCAAGCACGCCACCTCGAGTCGGTGGGGTTCCTCGACGGATGACGATCTTGTTCGGCTTGACCGGGCGCGCTCGGACCTTCCACTGCCGTCGTGCCGGCTGAAGCCGGCGGTCCCAGGAGGGGCTTCGGAATCGAACGATCGTGCGATTGGGCAATCCCATCGGTGCCACACTAGCCATCGGGACGAGGATGCCGATGAAGCGACGCACGAAGATCGTTTGCACGATGGGGCCGGCGGTGGACAGCCGCGAGGCCGTTCAGGGGCTGATCGAAGCGGGAATGAACGTGGCCCGCATCAACTGCAGCCACGGCGACTGGGAGCAGCGCCGACGATGGATCGCGTGGATCCGCGAGCTCTCACCGGCCGCGAGCCCGGTGGCGATCCTGGTCGACCTCCAGGGACCGAAATTCCGGATCGGCAACCTTCCTCAGCCGCTCGACCTGCAGACCGGCAGCATGGTCACGGTGGGCAAGGTCGACGCCGTGATCCCGGTCGAGCAGGACGAGATCCTGAACGCGATGGAGCCGAACGCGCGACTGCTCCTGGGCGACGGCGAGATCGAGCTGAAGCTCGGCCCCGAGATCGGCGACAACCGCTTCGAGGCTCGCGTCACGTGCGGCGGCACCCTGAAGGGACGCAAGGGCGTGACGCTCGTCGGCAAGGTGTTCGACGTCCCGGCGCTCACCGAGAAGGACGTGGCAGACGTCCACGAGGCGGCCAAGCTCGGCGCGGACTTCATCGCCCTCAGCTACGTGAAGAGCGCCAGCGACGTGCGGGAGCTGCGACGCCTGGTGGACAAGCTCGATCCCCGCATCGCGCTCTGCGCAAAGATTGAGATGCGCCAGGGAATCAAGGACCTGGAGAACATCCTCAAGGTCGTCGACCTCGTGATGGTGGCCCGGGGCGACATGGGCCTCCAGATGGACATCGAGGACGTGCCGCTGATGCAGAAGCAGATCATCGACGAGTGCACCTACGCGGGCAAGCCGGTGATCACGGCGACGCAGATGCTCGAGAGCATGATCTCGCTTCCCCGTCCCACGCGAGCCGAGGCGACCGACGTCGCGAACGCCGTGCTCGACGGCACCGACGCGCTGATGCTCAGCGGCGAGACCGCCGCCGGGCAGTACCCCTTCGACTGCGTGCGCACCATGGCCCGAATCGCCGAGGCGGCCGAGAGCCAGTTCGACCGGCACAAGATCGAGCGCGACTTCGAGGAGCGTGCCCGTTCCGGCGTCTCGCACACCGACGCCATTGCCCACGCGGTGAGCGAGCTGTCGCTACTGATCAAGCCGCGAGCCATCGTCACCACCACGACGAGCGGCCAGACCCCGCGCCTCGTGAGCAAATTCCGGCCGAAGGCACCTATCCTGTGCGCCACGTGGGACGAGCGCACCCACCGGCAGCTCGCCGTCATCTACGGCGTCGAGTCGATTCTCGTGCCCCTTCCGACGAGCACGGACGACGTGATCCAGAACGCCATCGACACGTTCTTCCGTAGGAAGCGTCTCAAACTTGGGGATCTCGTGATCATCACGGCCGGCGTGCCCGCGGGAACGCCGGGGCACACGAACCTGATCCTCACGCAGGTGGTGAAGTAAGTTGCGCGGCAAGAACCTGATTACCGGCTTGGTGGTGTTGGCGGCGGTGGCGACTGGAATCGCGATGAGCGGCCGCACCTGGCAGGTTTGGCGCGATCAGCGCGAGATCGCCGACAGCCAGTCGACCGAGATGCGCGAGAGCGAGGCGAACCGCGAGCGGCTCCTGAAGGAAGAGGCGCGCGTGAAGAGCGCCATCGGCCGCGAGGAGCTCGCGCGCAAGATGGGCTACGTCGGCAAGGGCGAGGTACCCGCCGATGATCGCTAGCCTGGCCACCCTCGTGCTCCTTCAGACCGCCGGTCCGGCGATCGGCGACACGTGGCGCGTCGATCGCACCATCCGGTATGTGAACGAGGACAAGGGGATCGACCAAACTGACGTCGAGCGCCTGGATTACCGGATCGAGAAGCTCGTCCCCGCCTCCCGCACCCTCCAGGTGACCCGAACCGTGGTCGAGACCCGGATGGGAGAGGAGCGCGTCCCCGTTCCCAAGGGAATGGAGCCCGAGATCCGCTCGGTGGTGCTGCAGCGCGGTGCGCCCGAGGAGCGCGAGGTGGAGGCCCTGCACCGCGTCCGAGTTCGAATCGACCGGATGCAGTGGGCCGCGTTGGAGGAGCGTTCGGGCATCTCTTGGAACCGGAGGTATCCCGCCTCTGCCGGACTCGGCGCGGCGAAGATCACCGTCCGGCCGACGAAGACCGAGGGAGAAGAGCGCACCGTCGCCATCACCTACGAGGAAGAGGGGGACGTCCCCGTCCGTGGAGAGGGCGTGGCGAAGGTGTTCGGTCCGAAGCGACTGCCCCGGGAACTCAAGATCACCCTCAAGGGCGTGGTCGTGCCGGGAGGTGAGGAAGTCGTCACCGCCGTCGTCAATCAAAACCTGGTAGAGAACAGGTAGCGGTACGAGGTCCTGGGACCTCAGTATGGAGCGCGTGACTCGCATTCGTTCCGCGCTCGCGCTGGTGGTCGCCGCCACCGTCGCTCTCTCCGGCTGCGCCGGATCCGGCACCTCGGCACCTCGGTTGCTCGTCCGCAAGGAAGTCCGGCAACTCAGCAAGGCCGAAGTCGACACGTTCGTGGCCGCGGTCAAGAAGATGAAGACCGTGCCGTCGGCCTACGACCCGTCGATGAACGCCTACGACTACTTCGTCAAGCTGCACCTCATGGCGTTCAGCGACGACGCGATGGCCTTCGGCGTCCACGGTGGGCTGCACTTCCTCACCTGGCACCGCGAGCTGCTGCGCCGGTTCGAGAGCGAGCTGCGCCGCGTGTCGCTGAACCCGAACCTGACGCTCCCGTACTGGGACTGGACGCATCCGGACTCGACGGCGCGCATCTTCGCCAACGACTTCCTGGGTGGAGACGGCGACCCCAACGACTCGGACGTGGTCAAGACCGGCCCGTTCCGTGAGGGCGAGTGGCCCATCGGCGTGGCCGACCTCACCGAGGGCGAATTCGGCGGTGAGCCGGAGACGATTCCCGGCGACCGCGGCCTAGTGCGCGAGATCGACCGCAACGGCGGGCTCCTTCCTTCGCCACAGGAGATCGAGGAGGCGATGGCGATCGACGCCTACGACGTCGCGCCGTACGACCACATGGTGGACCCGGACCAGAGCTTCCGCGCCTACCTCGAGGGCGGCGGTAGCTCGCGCATGCACAACGGCGTCCACGTGTGGGTGGGCGGCATGATGGCCACGGGCGCCTCGCCGAACGATCCGGTGTTCTTCCTCCACCACGCCAACATCGACCGCCTCTGGGCGATGTGGCAGGACATCCACGGCAACGGCACCTTCCCGGCCGATCGCCGGGACGATACCGAGTACCGCTTTGGCATCGACGCGGAGTCCACGTTCAATCTCCGCGCAACCGGCGTCCGCTACGACACCCAGTCGGAGCGATAATCCCAACCCCCTCTCTCCCGGCACTCGTCGGGAGAGAGGGCTTTCGATCGAGCAATGCCATCGGTGGGGGCGTCGCCCAAAGTCGCCCCGCCTCCTAGATCAAGAACGTTGCCCCGTTCGGTGCCCGTCCTTGAGGCATGCTCTCGCTGGCCCTCCTGCTCGCCACCCCTCGGCTCGCGCTCGTGCCAGCAGGTGCGTACGGGATGCCTGAGCTGTGCCGCAAGCTGACGGAGGCCACGGGGCTTGCGCACCAAGCCGACGCGGCGCTCCTGGACTACCCTGTGTTCGTGGCCGCCCAGGGTGGCGACCCGGGACGCGTCCGACGCCTCGTGGCGGCGGCCCTCCACGCCAAGTGGCGAGAAGAGGACGGGACATACCGACTGGTGGTCGTTCCACCGAACCCGGTTGCCACCAAGAACGAGGACTTCGCCGAATTCGCGCGGAGCTTCCGCGACGCCGCTCCTCCGTCCCTTCGGGCGTTGCCGATGGAGGACGTGTACCGAATGGCCGCGGGCGACGTCCTGCGCTACGGTCCGAGGCGCAACCCCACGATCCGGCCTCTGCCGCCGGAACTCGCCAAGCAGGTCAAGGCAGGGAGCAAGACCGAAGAGGAGGCCGCGGTGCTCATCCGGCGCATGGCGGCGGGCGTTTTCGAGTTCGGCGGTCAGGACGTGACGCTGAGATCGCTCCCCAAGGCGCTGGCCGACGCCCTCGGGGCCAAGCTCGACAAGGTCGCGCTCTCGGAAAAGCAGCGTCAGCAGATTCGCACCCGCACAAGCGACCCGCGCGCACCCCGTCCGGACTGGTCCGCCTCCGAGCGGCGCGATCCGCAAGCGGTCCTTGCCGACCTCGTCTTTCCGTCCACGGCCCAGGCGATCGGCGGCGAGATGGCGGTGGCGCTCCTCGACATGCCGTCGTTCTTCGGCATGATGTCGGCCGCCAACGGCGACGGCAAGGTGCGATCGGTGCTCCGCGCCTACACCATGGGGGTGGATTGGGCCGTCGTGGACGGAGCGATCGTCGGACGGGTCCCGTACACCGAGCGGATCGCTCCTGCCCAGGTGCGGCGCTTGGTGGTGAGACGACTGCTGGGCGGCAATGGCGGCGCCGCCTCCGTCGGCTTCGCTCGCCTCGCGGGGTACGTGGCCAGCCAACGTCCGGCGGCCAGCGACAGCTGGGGCGACGCGGGCATCCTCGCCCTCTCCGGCTCGGTGCTCGACGACAAGTATCTCGGCGAGTACCCGTTCAACGTCCGGCTCTACGGTCGTCTCACGCCCGCGGATTGGAAGGTGTTGCGCACGGGTGAGCCGTTCGCCGCGTCGGCTCTGAGCACAGGCGCTCAGCGTGCGCTACGGGATCTGCTTCTCCGTTCCCGCACCGCCGTCATGGGGAACAAGCCGGACCCGGGTTGGTGGCCCTCGCTGGAACCGCGCGACCTGATCGTCAGGGCCTCTCTGGCCGACGAGCCGGTGCTCATCGGCTGGACCTCGCTGACGGCCGAGGTCGACCCGGTCCGCCAGATGGCGCATCAGTACGACATGCGGCGGAAGGCACTCGGGCGCGAGCCTCTCTATCAGCCGGCCATCCGCCAGAACCTCGAGCTAACCATCAGCTCCCGGCTCACCGAAGAGAGCATCACCACCGGATTCACCGACGTAACGCCGGACGCCAGCGTCAAGCCGTCCGAGTGGAACCGGCTGCCGAAGTCGGTGGCCGACGAGTTCCGCCGGTCGCTGGAAGAGATCCGGAAGGGTCCGCGGGAACAGGGCGGTCCCCCTCCGCCGTAGGTCGCGGAACGCAAACGGGTTGCGGAACGGTCCAAATCGTGTTCCGGAGAATCGCATGAACCCGCTGATCGAGCACCTGCGCCAAGCCTATGTGGCGTTCAACGCCAAACAGATCGACTCGGTGCTGGCACTGCTGCACCCCGACGTCGACTGGCCCAACGCTCTGGAAGGCGGCCGGCTCCACGGCCACTCCGCCGTCCGGGAGTACTGGCAGCACCAGTTCGACGCCATGAGCCCCCAACTCGAGCCGACCGGTTTCCGCGAGCTCCCCGACGGGCGCGTCGCGGTCGACGTCCACCAAACCGTGCGCGACTCCTCAGGCATCAAGCTGGGCGAGGCCGCCGTCACCCACGTGTACACGTTTACCAACGGCCTGGTGACGCGCATGGACGTCGAAGAGCCAGCCGGAGAGGACGCGCCGAAGGCGATGTAGGCCGCCGTGTGCTGCCTCCTACCCTCCTCCAGCTCGCTGTCATCCCGAGCGCAGCCGAGGGATCTAACTGGAGGCACTGACTACAGTTGGTCAAGTTAGGAACAAGGACCAGGATTACGCCCGCCAGGGCGTGTAGCCGGCGCTCCTCGCGCCGTCCGGAGGGAGCCCCACCCAAAAGGGAAGGTGGCAGGACCACGAGCATCCGTCACGCCACGCCGCAACGAGTTGAGCACCTCTGCATCCCCCGCGATGATGCTTCGATCGAGCTGCGCTCGATCCGCGGCAGAAATGCCGCAGCCACAGGTGCTTCCTTCTGATTCGGCTTGACCGTCGGTAGTCAGTTCCCTCGGCCTCGCTCGCGATGACAGCGCCGCTACTCCTTCCGCCGGAACGTCGCGCAGAAGAAGGTGAGGTCCTCGAACAGCTTCGGGAAGAACTGGCGCTTCACCTTCAGCTTGAGTTGCGGCATCGCCGCCTTCGGCGTCACCTTCTCCGCGTGGCGCCAGCCCGCCGTCAGCGGGTGCCGCATGCGCTCGAGGTCTCGCATCGCCTGCACGTAGGGCCCTTGCGGCTCGAGTTCTTTGGCCAAGGTCTCCATCAGCTCCACCGCCTGGGGCAGCGGAATCTCGTAGTCGCCGCGCAGCTTCACGTCGAGGGTGAGAACCAGGACGCCGCCCGGCTTGAGGACGCGCCGGAACTCCCGCGCCGCCTTCTCCGGGTTCGGCACGTGCTCCAGCACGGAGATGCAGGTGAGGGCATCGTAGTGCGCATCCGGCGCGGAGAGCTGGCGCAGGTCCTCCGTGGTGAACGCCACCTGCCGCGGCTCGCGCGCGTTGATCTGGGCGTACAGCGGCCCCCAGGCGGGATCGAGGTCGCAAGCGTCCATCCGCAGGCCCGGCAGCCGGTCCATGGCGTAATACGGGAAGAACGTGACCCCGGACCCCGCGTCCAGCACCGTCACCGGCTCCTCGCGGCCCTCGAACTCCGCCTGGAGGGCGGCGAAGACGTACGGGTACTCCCACTGTCGGCTCCAGGCGTTCAACGGATCGGAGTCCCAAGCCTCGTCGTACGGCGCGAGGGTGTCGGCGTTCCGGGCACGGAACTCGCGCGAGAACCGCTCCATGTCCGCGAACAGCTCGCCCTGCCGGAGCCGATCGACCTCGAACGGCGTAGGGGTTCCGTCGGGAAGGCGCGCCATGACGGCAGAGGCTACCCGCGAGCCCAGCCGCCTGAGCCGTCTCGTGCGAGAATGAACTCCGTGGGCGAAGCGCTGGATCGGAAGTTGGGCGAGTTCCACCGTCGACAGTATCTGGCCGCCGTCGAGAAGCGGCTTCAGGAGGAGTTCGATTTCGAGTACGCGCCCGGACGCCAGGCGGCCGAGCCGTTTCGCGAGGCGCAGAGTGCGAGCGTCGAAGAGCGACGTCCGCTGGCCGACTTGACCTTGGTCTGCGACGAGACTCTCTTCATGACCGTAGGCGGCGCGTTCGTGACCGCGCTTCTGGGAGAACGCGTGCTGTTCACCGTGAGCGACGCACCGGAAATTGCGTTGCTCGTGGATACGTCGAGAGCCCTCGAAGCGGTTGTCGCGCTCAATCCCCTATCAGGCCCTGGCTTCCACCTGATTCACCCTCATGGTCGCCGACTGATCGTCGTCGACGGCTACGTGGAGCGTCAGGTGGAGCAGCTGAACCTAAGTTACTTCGACCTTGAGGAAAAGGAGCTCGGGCTACCGATCGGTTAGGCTGCGTCGCCCTTTCGTACGACCATACGAAGCGATGCGCATGCAACTTGCCCCTATCGGAAACCCATGTCAGTGCCCAGGTGCCGCGAGCCGCGCGAATTAGCAACGAGGAGGCGATTTCATGCGGCTGGTTGTGATGGACCTTGAAACGAAGCGCCCGAGCATGATCCTGCGCCGCGCTCACCTGAGGCGCCCGCACGAGCGCCGGGTGAGCCTAAGCGATGCCGACCTGAGGGGAGTGCGACTTTCGGGGCTCGACCTCAGCTACAAGTGGCTCTCGGGGAGCGATCTCTCGCACGCGCGGCTGGATCGCGCGATCCTGTTCAAGGCCGTCATCCGGGAAAGCTCGCTGAGGGGCGCCGATCTGAGGGGAGCCAACCTACATCGGGCCGATTTCCGCGGCGCCGACTTGCGCGGCGCCCTTCTGGAGGGAGCCAATTGCGAGGGCTGTCTCCTGGATCGGGAGACGCAACTCGACCCCGGTGCCGAACTGCCCGGGAGCGCACTGTTGGTCGAAGGGGCCGACCTGCGTGGACGCGATCTCGCGACGCAGTTTCTGTGCGAGGAGAACTTTCGGCACGCGGTGCTTGATGGGGCGGACTTGAGCACGGCCTCACCGATGAGCGCCGACTTCTCCCACGCTTCGATGGTCGGCGTCCGCGCGAAGATCACCGCCTTTCTGGGGGCGACCTTCACCGGCGCGAATCTAACCGGAGCCGACCTCCGGCGCGCGGACCTTCGGGGATGCGACTTCACGAACTGCTGCCTCGACGGTGCCGACCTGCGGAACGCCGTCTTCGACGACAAAACCACGGGGCTTCCAGAGGTGCGAGCGACGCTCGAGGCGCGCGGCGCCCTGTGGCTCGGCCCCGGTGCCAACCTCGCCGGCCGCGACCTGCGGAAGGCGTTTCTCGATCGAGCCGACCTGCGAGGAGCCGACCGGCGCGGGGCGCGGATGAAGGGCGCCACGATGTGGGAAACCAATCTCCGAGGAGCGAACCTGACCGGAGCCCTCGTAACCGCGCATCAGTTAAAGACAACGATCCGCTAGGACCAGATGCGATTCCTTAGAGGTCCCGGGCCCGCCACCAGGTCTCGTCCTCGTACTCCTCCGGCACCTTGGTCCTCTTCCACTCAAAGTCCTCCCCGAAGAGCCGCGTCATCTCCTCGAACCATAGATCGCGCACGTCTTCGGGAAGCTTCTCCCCGCACCAGGGGCAGTAGTAGATGTTCTGAATGGCGCCGGAACCGGGCACTCGAATCGAGAAACTGCGAAACTCGGGGATGTACACGAGGATCTCATCGCTGTCCTCGTCGAGGCAGAACTGCCACATCTCGGAACAGCTCTTCGGGTGCACTGGCTCGCCGAACGTCATTGCTTCTCACTGTATCAAGACGGGGCAACGAAGATGCCCGTTGTACCAATTCGGCAGGCGTTAGGTCCCGTTTCCTGCTAATCTACGGCACCGTGATCGCGCAGGCCCACTCCGCCACCCTCATCGGCATCGAGGCGCTCCCCATCGTCGTCGAGGTCGACCTCATGGGGCCGGTGCAGGACAGCGGCGAGCGGAACTTCGTGCTCGTCGGGCTGCCGGACAAGGCGGTGCAGGAGAGCAAGGAGCGCGTGCGCGCCGCCATGAAGAATTCGGGGCTCAACTTCCCCAACCGGCGCATCATGTGCAACCTCGCGCCGGGCGACATCCGCAAGGAAGGGCCGTGGCTCGACCTGCCGATGGCGCTCGCGATCTGCGCCGTCGACGGCCAGGTGCCTCGCGACGAGCTGGACAAGACCCTCATCCTGGGCGAGCTCGGACTCGACGGCGAGCTGAGACCGATCGACGGCGCGGTGAGCGTGGCGCTGATGGCGCGGGAGCGGGGCTTCCGGCGGCTGATCGTGCCGGAGGCCAACGCGCCCGAGGCGGCGGTGGCGGTGGGCGTCGAGGTGTACGGCGCGCGCCGGCTCCTCGACGCGGTGGAGCTCCTCAACGGCTCCACCCTCTTCACGCCACAGCGATTCGAGCACTCCGCCGAGGCGATCCTGCCGGAGTACGGCGTCGACTTCTCCGACGTGAAGGGGCAGCGCCACGCGGTGCGGGCGCTCGAGGTGGCGGCGGCGGGAGGCCACAACGTGCTGATGAGCGGCCCGCCCGGCTCGGGCAAGACGATGCTCGCGCGCCGCCTCCCCACCATCCTCCCCCCGCTCTCGCTCGAAGAGAGTGTGCAGGTCACCCGCATCCACAGCGCCAGCGGCCAGGCCCGCGACCGCAAGGGGCTCATCTGGGAGCGCCCGTTCCGCTCCCCGCACCACTCCGCCAGCCACGCCGCCATCGTCGGCGGCGGCAAGAACCCCAAGCCGGGCGAGGTGAGCATGGCGCACCACGGCATCCTCTTCCTCGACGAGACGTCGGGGTAGTAGTACGCCAAAGGTGTCGCCACGCAGACCGTCAATCACGTTGCCTGCCTCGCGGTGCTGGCCTCGTTCGCATCGACTGTGGCGAGAGCGCTTCTTGACCCTCGACAGGGACGATCCGTTGCGTCAGCGCGGAATCGCTGGCGAAGCGAACGACGCACCCCGCGTCGGCCATTCGTCGCAGGAACTCGTGGAGCAATCGATTGTCGCGCGTGACCCGATCGGGGCTGGACGCGATGAGGATGCCGATCTCTCCCGTCTCGGCGAGCGCGATCACCTGTGAGAGACCAGTACGTCCCACTGTCGTGCCCGCTCGCCCCTCGTCGACGACGTCCCAGCTGACCTCCAATCCATGGGCTTGACAGCACTCCTGGATTCGCTCCGCTTGGCTCTCTAGGGAGTTGCAGCCCTCCGCCGTCGCGGCCGCCGTTCTTCGGTAGGTCGCGACTCGTGCCGCTCGATTCGATCGATCTTTCATTCCATTCTCCTTCGCGCACCGAGGCGCTCGTACGGGATGCGGGCAAGTCACGCCTTCGCTTGGGGGGCTCGGGCGCGAGCGTCCACTCCTCAATCGCTGGGCTCCAAGCCGAAGAGGAGGGCGGCGTCCGCACCGAAGGCCGTGGTCGCGAAGCGGGCCAGGTGCAGCGGAGTCGCCGCGACGCCGTCGAGCACGATGGCATCGCGGCCGATCTCGAGGCTGGATGCTCCAAGGAGGGCCGCCGCGGATGCCACTGCTCGCTTCCGAACCCTGCCGCGCGAGTCGATCAGGGTGCTCTCGCGCGGAGGTGAGCGGAGTAAGGGATCGACCACCAGCCTGAAACCGACCCGAAGCCGCTCGTCGATTGCGGCGAGTACCAGGGTCGGTGCCCAAGGCCCGAATCGGTTTCGCGCCTCCGAGGCGCCAGCTCCGAGCTCGACGCGGCGCGCCTCGGAGTCCATCGGCAACCGAACGTCGATCTCGAAGGGCGGCTGGTCAAGGCAACGAACCGTCGCCCAGAGGCCGAGTTCGTCCAAGGCGAGGCAGCGGTCGGCCTGGAGACGAGGACACTCCAGCGATAAGCACCCCGAGCACAGCTCCCAGACTGAGCCTCTAATACAACTACGTGGCATTCCGCTGCCATGTTAGCAGCGAAAGACGTTATTTTGTGGGTGTTCTACAAACTTCCACTTTTCTCCGCGGCACCTTGTCAGGCCCTCTGGGCGGCCGATCCGCGGGAATGGTGGTTTTCCCCGTAGGGTTCGGGACGAAGTCCGAGGGTAGGGTGCCGAGGGGGAAGATCTCCTCGATGCTTCTGCCGAGTGCAGCGGCGAGGGTGCGCGCCGTAACGAGACGAGGGCGGTTCAGGCCCGCCTCGAGCTTCTCAAGGGCGGACACCGAGACCGAGCCGTGGTGGGCTGGTTCGTCGCGGGCTAGGACCACAGTGGTGCGCGCCAACTCGACCCGCGTCAGACATGAATCGAAGCGGTACTTCCGCAACGCGTTCGGAAACGGCGATCTAGATTCCACCGCGACATCCCCCTACCGTATCGCTCGTCGGTCAGCGATTCCACACTACTGTATTATGAGTATCTGGCGGTGTCAGGTGACGGTGCACGAAGCCACTCGTGCCAATGTGACGTCGGCGAGCGGCCTTGCGGCGGCGTGGGCAACGATGCTCCACCATGCGTGAATCGGCACCTGTCCAGCAGGAGCGCTGGCGAACTTGAGTTCGGGTCTGGGGGAGCCTGCGATCGTACCAATATTTGGTTGGAATCAACCAAATATTGGTACGATGAGGTGTGACCAGCAGCGGCTTCGACGTTTTCGGGACGGGGGTGAGGACGAAGACGCTCCTCGCGGTCTACCTGATGCAGGAGACGCACGGCAGCGAGTTGGCCCGCGTCCTCGGCGTCGGCCTGAACACCGTGCGCAACGCGCTTGACACGCTTGAGCGGGCGGGGCTGGTCGTGGGCACGGTGGAGGGCAACACCCGCAGGGTTCGGCTCAACCCGCAGTTTCGGGCCCACGCGGAGCTCGTCGGCTTGCTTCACAAGCTGTCCCTCGGCGAGACTGCCCTCATGTCGAGGATCGCGGACCTGCGGCGGCGGCCCCGAAGGGCTGGCAAGGCGCTGTGAGGATCGTCCGCGGGATGACGCTGAACGAGGTGGACTTCGCGGTCGCCGCCCATGGCTCGCGGCGTATCATCGAGCATCACGAACGACAACGCAATCGGCTTGGTCGGTTACTTGTCCGAGGGCGACGGACCGCAGTGCGCCGCAACCACGAGGGACGAACGGGAAGCCTGGCTCTACCAGAACCCAGAGGCGCTGGCGTCGGAGCGCCTCGGTTGCTCGACTTGCATGACGTGAAGACCGTCGTGGCCTGATCAAAGAGCAGAACGCGTTCGAGCCTTCCACCTCCACCTCCACCTCCACCTCGAGGGGGACAAGGATCGCGAAGTCGTGCAGAACGACTCTAATCTCGAGGTGTTTCCGACGCGGCCGCATCTGGTCGGGTGCTCTCGGTGTCCGCACGGCTCGATCGGCGCCGAGGGACGTGCGCTCACGGAGCAGTTCTCGAAGTGATCGAGCCGCGGATTGTCCATTTCGGAGCCGACGCAACGGCATCGCTCGGCGTGCGAACTGCCTCGTTACCGACGCGGTTCGAACACATCGTCGTTTCCGCGCCCTACATGTAGAACCTGTACTGGGGCTCCAAGGGTTGTTCGGCGGGCATGTACTTGAGGACGTCGCCCACGCGACGGGCTGCGTGGACCGTAATCGGATCGCCGCCGTCGAACTGTGTGTTGTTCCAGTTGAGCTTCGTCAACGCCAGGACCTCCTCGGCGATGGACTGGATCGAGTTCTCCGAGCCGTGAAGCCGCAGGAGAGTAGGCGTTGGCACGTACATGCCAGGGTAGGTGGCGTAAAATTCGACGCTTCCGCGCGTGTAGAGCGTCGCCTCCGCGTCAGAGTGTTCGAGGAGCGTGCCCCTCAAGGGCGGGTACGCCCCCTGACGGAAGAGCCGCACCTTCGAGTCGCTTAGGTGAACGAAGTCCCAGACCTCGATCTGGCGATCGGCAAGTGCCGCCTCGAAGCCCTCGCGCTCGCTGTCGCGGAACGGCGACGTCTTGTGTACCGCGACCCGCGCTGGGTAGTGCCTATGCTCCTGACGGTAGCGCTCGATAGCGCTGGCGAGAAGCGCCTGTGCGGGCTCCGCCTCGAGATACGGACGCTTGTCGTGCTTGGAAACCTTCGCGGTTCCACCTCTCACGATCACGCCTTCACCGCGCTCGTCGAATACCTGAGCCACGCTCGTTTCAAGACCCTCGCCCTCAAGCGTGCGATAGAAGCTCACGCCGACGTAGCAGGTTTCCAGCTCCGACGGCGACTTCGGCAATCGCCAGGGTACTCCGCCTGCCTTGTAGTAGAGGGCGGTGAAGAAGTTCCAAGCTCGCGTCGCTTCGTCCTGCACTCTTCGATCCGTCTCGACACGTTTGCGCTTGAGCTTCTTGCCAGGGTCGTACGTCATGGGAAGGACGATCTGTGTCGGCCTCCTCGTGCCCATCGCTCGCGCCTTGAGCATGTGGCGGAAGTTAGGCATCCCCTTCCCGTAAGCCTCGTTGATCGTGCGTTCCGCCATGTCGATTGGGGGAGCGCAGAGCACAACGTCGACGTTAGCGTTCTCGGTGAGCAAGCGTACTTTGTTGGCGAACAGTTCGGAAGCCCTCTGAACATAGGCCGCCACGTCCTGCTCGCGGTTCAGGGCCGCGAGCTCTCCTGTGGTAAGAGTGGCGATGTCGCGCGGGGAGTGAACCGCCTCCGAGTAGAACGCGCCATCCTGACCGAAACCAGGGAACCTCGGGAAGAGATGCGGTTGCCTGCTGGGTTTTGCCGAGACGCCTTGCGAACAGGCGTCGATCCATCGTCTCAGGGAGTCCACGGTAGCCGTCGTGCCAACGATGCCCACCGTAACGTTTCGGGGCGAAGCGGCCTCTCCATAGTCGAGCACTCCATAGTTCATGATCCCGAAGCGCACATCCACGTGGTCTCCCAAGCCGAAGCGAAGCCTCGGCTCTCGCACGTGACGCGGGGTCACTCGAACAGCCCCCTCGCGGCCGCGTCGGTTTCTTGCTCCGTCTCGTCGTTGGCGATCCACTGATCGTCGCGTAAACCCACGTCCAACCTGAATTCCAATGGCCGTCCGAACTGGAGCACCCCCTCTTCCTCTTCGAACAGGCCCTCGTTGCGGGATAGGACGTCGGCCCACATGTACACCTGGCCGAGCAACGCCTTGTTCTTCTCGATCGCCTTGATCTTCTTCATCAGCTTCGCGGTTTTGGGGTGCCCCTCCACTCCATCGGTGGTGAAGACGTAGGTCGGCACGATCTCGAGCATCCACCTCCCCTCGGCGCGCAAGAAGTGCGGGACGAACGCGCTGTGGCGGCACCAGGACGTTCTGCCGTCTCGGATCCGCCGCTCGAACACCTTGCGAGAGGCCTCCTCCTTGATCATGGCGTAGCTCCAATCCCTCGATTTCAGGCCGTCGTTCGGCACGAAGAGGAAGAGCTTCCGATCGAAATCGTAGCGGACGTCGTGCCGATGGAGGTGGGCTCTAAGAGCCCTGTTCAGGAGCTGGACGAATAGGTTACGGTCGCTCGGGTCGTCCGTGTCGGACCAGTACTCGAGGTCGTGCCGCTCGACCGTGCCTTGCTCCACTACGCGCGCGAACCTCGGGTCGTTCAGATCCTCGAACGAGATCACGGTGTCCCTTCGTACGGCCCAAAGAGCGCGGTCGGGGGTAGCCCCAACCACTTGGTCGAACTGCCACTCGGAGTCGACGGGCGTCTGGGCGTAGAACACGCAATCGGCCCTGACCCACACCTCCACCAGGTTCGACACAAGGGTCTCGGCGAGAGGTTCGGGCTCGAAGTAGTGCCCCGCGTCCTGGGGCTCGGCGAGTTCGATGAGTGCCCTACGCGCCGTCCTGTCGAACACGTCCTTCTTGCGGTCGAACGACACCTTCCTCGAAGCACGGTTGGCCGCGTTTCGAAACCAGGCTCTCACGTCCTTCCAGTAGGCCTCGTCGGTGGACGGGCGGGAAACGACCACGATCACGGGCGCGTTTCCACCCATCCAGTAGTCGATGTGCTTCTCCTCGAACCTGAACTCGACTCTGTCCTCGGTGTCACCTAGAAAGTGCTTCTCGACGGCCTTGCTTTGGACGTGGACGACGCAGTTCTTGACCTCCCCCGTTTGATCGTCCCTGATCTCGATCTGGCCGTCGATGCCCGCCTCGAGGTGCCGTGCGGTCCAGACGAAGCCCATCTGGCTCACGCGGGTGTGGATGAGCGCGATGCCCGCATCGCCCGTCATGGAGTTGTCGTGTATACGCATCTCGGATCGGGTTACCTAAGGTCACGTAGACATTAGACTAGCGGTTCGATCCTACCCCCAAAACCTCCTACCCTCCTCTTACAAGGATCTACTTATCCACCTCCCTCGGCCAGTGCGGCGCTGACTTCGGCGAGGCTCGCCCGCCAGTACGAGGATTCGCGGAGAGTGCCCGTTGGCACGATCGAAAAGACGCCCACCACGCAGTCGACGGTGCCCGTGAGCCTACTCGCTGTTCGGCGCGGCACGCAGGTTCGCGCTCTGGACCGTGCCAGACTGGCAGGAATGCGGCACGGGTTCAACTATGTGGTCGAGAAGCTCACAAAGGCGGTGTACTGTCTCGCCGTCGGTACGGGTAGCCAGCAGAGTCGCTTGCACGGGGCGTTCCTCTCCTTCCAAGCCTTGAAAGCCGAGGATTTCCCCGAGGGCGACCTGCGGGAGAGTTGGGAAAGCGTGAAGTCTAGGTTGACCGCTTTGGAAGAGCCATCTCCCAACGTCGTCGGCGACGTTCGGCACACACTCAACCGCATGAGCGACGAAGAAGCTCTCGACCTTGCTAAGGACATCGTGGAGTTGTGCTTCGGATGCCGAAGTTTCGAGTCGGAACGCAAGCAGACTAACCAGGCGACTCGGCTTGAGCCTCGCTAGCTGGACCTGCCACTTCCGCCACCTCTTCCTCCGCGGGAGGAAGGACGCAGTGCTCTGCGGCGCACAGGCGGGCGATCTCCTGGTGCGGCTTCCAACCCCTCCCCTGGATCGTTCCGAATCTGTCCGACCTTCGCGTCAGCTCCGCGTACAAGGGGTCGATCCACCCGATCGCCTCGTAGACGTCCTTCCATTGCTGGGTGAGATCCGACCAGTGCCACACGTCCTCGTGGTGGAACACGTTGTTCCGCAAACGACGCACCTGCTCGAACCTTCTCGACACGATCCGTCGTTGGCGCTGGGCCTTCGGAAGGTGGGGGAAAACTCGGTCGAGGCAGTCGATCGCGATGTCCCGATCGTACTGTGAGTTGAGCAGCGTCGTCCAGAATCCGAACGTCAACTCCCTGATCACCTGCCTCGGCCCCTTAGGCCGCCGCGCACGCCGCTTGGCGTCCGCCACATCCGCCACGGCCTGGCCCTGGAGGAGGTCGGGAAGGTCGTACCACGCGTCGGTGCCCTTCTCGGCGGTCAGCGCCGCGTGCATGGAGTTGCGGTACGAGGTCTCGAGCGCGTTGAGACTCGGGTAGAGGGCCTCGCAGAGCGCGGAGTTCCAAAGGTATCGCCCAAGCGCCGCCGACCTATCGTCTCCGTCCTTAGGCTTGACGTAAGTCGACATCCTCTCGGAACAGAGCAGGGGCTCGACCTTGTCCCAGAGAAGGATGTTAGGGGAGGGGGCTTGACTCTCGGGCATTCCTGACCTATAATTTCCTTACAGTCCTTGGTGCAGTGCAATCCGCTCCGCGGAACATACCAGGGTTTTCGGAGGGGGTCCGTCGCCGTTCAGGCGCGGGCCCTTTTCCACGTTATAGCCCCACCTGGCGTCGGGCGCGGCTCACCTTTGGAAAAATGCGGCGCAGGCGGCATCGCGCTTCCTACAGCCCTGCTGCCTGGTGGATTCGAAGGGCGCATGCTCCGCCCGCTTCTGACCGAGCAGTTGGAACTCGGCGAGCAGTGTGATCGGCTTCGAAAGCGTCGCAGATTGCGAACAGTACTCCAGGGCCTGAGCCTAATTTAGGCTTACCCTAAACGGCACCAGCCGCACGGGCGAGACCTGAAACGGCACCAGCCGCACGGGCGAGACCTGGATGCAACTCGGGGACCATCTCCCCATTCACCGTGGTCCAGTTCGGGCGTCTGCTCTTGGTCGAGCGGACGCGTAGCGGCTGGTGACGGTCAGAACTTCTCGGTATGATTCTCAGGTGAGGCGAAACTCCCTCCCCGTCGTCGAGTTCGACTCGGCCCGCTCGTACCGCGAGGCTACGATGCTGCTACTTCTGGGGTTCGTCGGTGTGGTACCTCGGTTGTACGTCAGGGTGCCTGGCGAGGACGCGGAGGTACTGTACGATTGGGGCAGCGAGTTGAACGCCGATAAGCAGTTCTACGCCGCGTTCGTCGCGCTGCACGTCGCTGCGGCGGCAGTGCCGACACCTGATGCCAGGTCATCAGCCCGCCAACGGGATGGCGCGGCTTTCCTCGCAATTCGTGGTGCCTACTTCGACCGCCTGCAAGCTCGATGGACGAAGCCTGCACCCGAAATCTTGAAGGTCGACCCGATTCCGACTCCAAGGGCGTTCGCGAGCATGTTGGACGTCGTCCTCAGGGACCAGATGAGGGCACTCAAGCTAAACGAAGAGTTCGCGCAAGGTCGGGACGTGCTTCGCAACATGCTGCTCGCTCGGGAAGTTCTTGGTCGAACTGCCCTCGAACGATTCGTGGACAAAGTCATCGAAGGCTTGTCGGATCCGTTCAGTCAGTACCCTCGTTTCGAGAGCTTGGTGCTGACGGGCAGGATATGACTCGCCCTCAGTAGATCCCCGCGATCGCCAGGTGGATCGCGTTCGCCAGTTCTTGCGCTTCGTCGAAAGTCAAAGCCTTCCTGACGGCGAGGCCAGGGCAGATCTCGACGCAGATCGCAACCCCGTCCTCCTCGGTGAGGAAGTTTCGGATGGCTCGCACGGGCGCGTGCGAGGAGCGCCACTCGTCGAAATGCTGCCCGCTCTGGATCAGATGCGACTCGGCCCTGTCTTGGTTCGGCATGCGCACCTTGTACAGCGCGCGTAGAGCCGCCCTCCTTCACGGCTGCAACCGTCCGTACGCTTCGTGCCCGTCGGCTCGAAATCTCGATCGCTCATCGCGTACGGCGCTGGACATCGAATCGCCCGACCGTCTTGAACAGTTCCTCCCAGAAAGCGTCCCTATCGAGCGCTCCCCGCCGATGGGCCATTAGCGCTTTGAACAGGTCCTCGCCTCGAACGAGCGCGGCGTCGAATTGGGAGGCCGTCCTCACGACGTCGTCGACGAAGGGGTTCGGGCGCCGTTCGACGGGCTCACGAATGAGGCTGGTACCCACGAAGATCGGCTTGTATCGAGTTCCTCGGAGCTTGACGCCGCGTTGGACCCATTCCCCGAGTTGCCTCATCCCCTTCGCACCGAAGTGCTCGCTCTCCGTGCTCTTGATCTCCAGAACGCCGCAATGGGTTCGCGATCCGACGCGCACCGTGATCCAACCGTCCGCCTTGGTCGGGTCCGCGGGTTCCTCGACCTCGGCGCCCAACTCGCGGAGCGCCGCGAGGACGGCAAGCTCCAGCGGCTTCCCGCTCTCGTAGAGCAGTTCGGTGGCCCGCCGCGCCGACTGCCGATCCGTCGCCACCTCCGAGATCCGTCGACGAAGGAGGTCCATCTCGGCGACCAGCTCACGATCGCGGGCGTCCAGCGCGTCCTCCTCGGCGACCCGCACTTCGGCGACCCACGGCGGGCTCTCGTCGGAGAGGAGCACTCCTAGGTAGCACTTGAGCACCTCGCGTACCGCCTCTCGACGGTTCCGCCTCGGGAGCGGGATGAAGGCCGCCTCGGCGCCAGTGCGAGCCCATCGGAGCCTGAACGAGATCGCCTTGTCGGCCCGCGTCGTGGCGAGCGCCTCGAAGCCGATGGCGGGCGGTTCGCCGATCGGCCTGCCGCGCTCGTCGCGTTCGACCCACGGCGCGATCCACGTGACGGCCGTCTCGTACCCGCCAAGGCGCTCGAGGTACTCCGAGACGCCAGCCGTGCGCGCCGCAGCCAGCACCTCGTACCTTTCCCCTGGCGCGGACTCCCACTCGAACTCGAGTCTCAGAATGGACGTCAGGGCCGTCTTGGCGGCCCCATAGAAGCCGAAGCCATGGCCAGAAGGCCTGAGGAAGTCCGCCCTTCCGAGCAGCACGAAGCGGCCGCCTTGGGCGATGAAATCGGCTACGGCGACGCTGTCGAACAGGGTGTCGAACGCGGGCCAGACTGACTGCGATCTCTCGTCGGGAATCTGCCAGTTGGGTCGATCTGGATTGGGGCGCACCCGCCCAAGTGGCGGCTCGGCTAGGTCGATGACGACGTCGTCGAAGTCCCTCAGGTTCTGGACGGCTCCGAGGTCGTCCCATCCCGAGACCGTCGGCCCGTTCGAGGGCCAGCCGTCGAGTTCGGTGATCACCAGACATCGCCTGGCGCGGGGCCTCGGTTCCGACGGGGCGGGCTGCGCCAACACCCTCCTACGCCTCCAAAACCACGCCATTGGTCAATTGGACTGTGTCCGACGCAAGGGTTCCTCCCGCCTCATCGCCTGGCCTTCCCCGACGATTAGACGAGGTCGTTTTCCTTAGGGTGGTCCCGCTCCGTTTCGATGCGGGCTCGGAGCTCCCAAATGGAGCGTGCCACAGACTCGGCCTCGTCCTCCAACATCTCGCTTGGAGGCGTCTTCGCGACGGCGCGCAGGATGCCCTCGAAGACCGCCCGCGCCTCGCCCTCGGGCAAGGAGACGCTGGGCGAGGCGAGCTCGACCACCGCGGCCGCGAGACGAGAGCCCATACCGCCCCGAAGGATCAGCTTCCCGACGGCCGCGTTGACCTTCTCGAGCGCGTAGCCGTAGTCGGTTGCCATGTCCCTAGTGCTCCTTGTCCTTCGGAGGCTTGGGATCGTTGCCGAAGCTGTCCTTGGACTGGATCTTGCCGTCCTTGCCCTGCACCGTCAGCTCGGCCTTCTGGTTCTGGGCGATCTTGCGCGCGGCGTCCACAGCTTCCTGCTTCGTGTCGGTGATCCTGGCCGCCCTCGACGCGCCGTCCGTCTTCACCTTCCATCCGCCGCCCTGGTTCGGGGTCACTCTAACTTGCTTTCCTGCCATTTGAAACCTCCTGATCTATAGTACACGGTTCTACGGGCCACGCGACATTTTATGTCTACTAGTTACGCGGGTAAATCACTCCGTTCGTCTAGGCCTTGTCATCGGCCGCGGTAGGCATCTGGAAGCAGGCGATCCGAGCGGCGCTACCCTCAGCACGGTCCAGGGAGCGCCTGCCCGCCCGAGGAGGGTGACCCCCGCGTGCAGGTCGAGGTCCGCGATCCGCTCCGCGTCCTCTTCCGTGAGGAGGACGCGGTAGACGCCGCTCAGGGTGCCGACGTCCAACCCAGGGAGGCACGGGATGCCGAGATCCGAGAAGGAGAAAGTCCGTTCCATAGCGGGCATTCTCCGTCCCCGCTTCGCCCTTCAGGCAACGTGAACGCTCGGGAAAGGGCGATCTTATTGAGCCCCAGCTCTGTGGTCAATGGGAATGCTCGCAAGGGGACGGGGGCCGAAAGCGGCCGCACATAGACACGGGCCGCTGTCCTAAGGGTCCGCTACGGCTTCTCGGGCGAAGCCACGTGCCGCAGGCGCGGCGACGGACACCTCTCGGTGGACGCTCAACTCCTGCCGAGGGTGAAGTAGAACGTGGATCCTCGGCCAGGTTCCGACTCCGCCCAGACCTGGCCGCCCATCCGCTCCACCATGTGCGCGACGTTGTAGAGGCCGATGCCCGTCCCCTCGAAGTCCTTGTCCAGCACGAGGCGCTCGAAGGGGCGCCAGATCCTAGCCTCGTAAGCCATGTCGAATCCGATGCCTCGGTCGGAAACGAAGCAGGCGCTGCCTCTGGGCGTCTCCACGCGGCCGACCTGGATCGTGGTGCCCTCCGCGGAGTACTTCATCGCGTTCCCCACGACGTTCTCGAGCACCAGCCGCACGAGAAGGGGATCGGCGACCGCGACCATCCCAGGCTGCACCCGCAGGTCGAACTCCTTCCCGAGCGCTTGGCCCTGCTCCCTCGCCACCTCCTCCGCCAGAGCCGAGAGGTCCATCGCCGCGGGCCGCATCTCCTGGCGGGTCAGTCTCGAGGACTTCAGGAGCTCGTCGACGAGGTCGCCCAGCCGCTTGGCCGCGCTGGCCTGGCGCTCCAGCAGCGCGTGGGCGTCGGGCGAGAGCGCGGCCCCGTGCTCGTCCTGGAGGATCCGAGCGGTGGCCACGATGGCCCTGAGAGGCGCCCTCAGGTCGTGGCTGACGCTGTAGTTGTAGCTCTCCTGGAGGCGGTGGGACGCTTCGAGCTCCGCGGTGCGCTCCGCCACCCGCCGCTCCAGCTCCGCCTCGCTCCGCCTAAGGGCGTCCATCGCCTCGTGCAGGCGGCGGTTGGCGTCCTGGATGTCCCTCGCCCTGAGGTAGAGCTCGGTCTCCATCCTGGTCATGGGGTTCGCGAGCGTCTCGCCCGACCAGTCTCCCTGGGCCTTCCGCTCGCGCACGAACTCCGTCACCTCCTCCGTTCGGTGGATGACGAACAGCACCTCGCCTCCGTCTCCGAGGACGGGCGAGTTGACGGGGCTCCACCACCTCTCCTCCCACTCTCCGTCGGGCCGCTGGACGTCGTAGCGCTGGAGGGGCATGGTGTGGGTCTGCCTGGTGGCGAGGACCGTCTCGATGGAATCCCTCAGGTCGCGGCTGGCCGCGACCTCGGGGTCGTCTGGGTTGTCGGGGAAGACGTCGAACAGGTGGCGGCCCACGAGGTCCTCCCGCGTCCTGCCCGCCGTCCGAACCATCTCGTCGCTGGCGGTGACGATGGTGAAGTCGGGGCGCAGCACCAGGTAGCTGCCAGGCGCGGACTCGAACAGGGCTCGGAACTCGCGCTCGCTCCGCAGCACGGCCTCCTCGGCGAGCCTCTGCGCCGTTCGGTCCTGGAACACCTTCACGTAGCGAACGTCGCCGACCTCCCCATGGACGGAATACGTGTAGCCGCTCGCCCAGAAGAGACCGCCGTCGGGGCGCACGTGCCACCGCTCGTCCACGCTGCGGCCGTCCCGTCGCGCGATCTCGGCCTCGGTTCGCGGCCGCCCCGCGGCGACGTCGTCGTCGGTGAAGATGACGTCGACGGGCTGGCCGACCACGTCCTCGGCGGCGCAGCCGAGGATGCGTTCACCACCCTCGTTGAGTTCGGCGATGGTGAGGTCTTGGTCGAGGCCGACGATCGCGAAGTCCCTCGCGCTGTCCATGAGGGCCAGCAGCCGAGACTCGCTCTGCCGTAGGCGGTTCAGGGCGCTCGTGCGCTCCGTGACGTCGACCGCCGAGACGACCGCCGCCCTCACGCTCCCGTCGGCATCGAGGATGGGTGCCGCGCTCAAGCTCACCCAGCGAGGCTCGGCTCCGCGGCGACTGAAACGGAGATCCTCCTGCTCGACTCGCTCGCCCCTTAGGGCCCGCGCCACGGGCCACTCCTCGAGCGGAAGAGGTCGACCGTCCGCGTCCCACACCTTGAACTCGGCGGCGAAGTCCCCAAGGGCGTCGTAGGGGTCGGCCCCCTCGTCGAACCCTAGGATCGCCAGGAAGGCGGGGTTCGCGGCCAGCACCCTCCCCGCGACGTCGAAGGCGACCACTCCTTCCGCCACCGTCTCGACGATCGACGCGAGCAGGGCTTCCTTCTCCCGCAGCGACCTCTCGCTCTCGATCTGGAGCGTGACGTCGCGGAAGTAGACGGCCAGCCCCTTGGGGGCGGGGTAGGCGCTCACCGTGAACCAGGTGCGAAGCGGGTGATAGTACTCCGTGAGCCTCACCTCGACGTTCTCGTCCATCGCGCGGTGGTACTCCGCGTAGAACGGGGTGCCGACGGCTTCGGGGAACAGCTCCCAAACGCCGCGGCCTAGGCACTCCTCGACGGACTTGCCGACCAGAGGCTCGGCCTGGCGGTTCATGTAGACGAAGCGCCACTCGCGGTCCAGGAAGTAGAACGCGTCGCCGATGCTCTCCAGGATCTCCTGCGCGCTGATCCCGATGCCGAGATCGCTCACGGTCCGACCGCTCCGTCGTCGCTCGGCACCGCCCGTCGGGCGTCGGCTCCGACGCTTCCCGCGCCCAAAATCGGCTCGGCGGTTGGCCCGAGGCAAAGAAGCCGACGAGCCGCGGGGGCGACGGCGCTCAGATCGTGGCTCTGTTTCGGCGGCCCTGCGCGTTTCATGGACCGCGCCAGTCTACTGCGCCGACCTGCCTTCCAATCACCCCGCTCTCACCCGTCGGCTGGTCAAGTGGGGCGCGCCTGGGCCAGACGTGGAGCCCGACCGCATCGCCTCTCTCCTACGACGCAAGCGACCTCACGACTTGAGGCGGAACGTGTACCGAAGCGGCGGCCGACAGGCGGCACCTAGGGCAACCTCATCCTCATGTGGCAGGCGGCGACCGAAGGGGTGACAACCATCCACTTGGCCGAGTTCGGCGTTCAATGGGACTGGCGAAAGGCACCGCGGATGCCGAACCTTGTCGTCGCCGTAGGCACCCGCGGCGCGTCGAGGATCGACGAGGAGCCGCACTGGCCTAGATGGGCTGGTGGCCAGGTCGACGAGCTTCCCCAGAGGGCATCGCCATACGCCCTCTGGGACGTATGGCCCCTTCGGGCGCACACGATGCCGAGCCCCGACACCGTCACGTCCGCTGTGCGGATGATCCAAGGACGTGGGCGATCCCCGCGACGACGAGCGCGTTGCAGAAAGCAGTGCTTCGTGCGCACCCGACTTACGGACGACCCGTCGATTGGACTCGAACCCTTGGTATGTCCAAGGGAAGGTGGAGAGGAAGGTGTCGACTCCAGCAACTGGGTAGGAGCCCTAGGCATTGCCCAATGTAGTCGAGAGTTCCGAGCGTTCGGCTCGCCACGGCAGACAATCGCACCCGTCTCGAGCGGCGTACGTAAGATCGATGAAAGGAGACAGGGCGTTCTTGAGAGCGGAGGAGGCGGCGGATCGCGCGCTGAGACTCCTGAAGGAAGCCGAGCTACGGCTCGAGACCAGCGACGAGCGGCTGCGGAGCTCGGGGTTGCTCCTGAGTCGCAGGCACAAGCTGGACAAGGACGAGAAGCCGCCTAAGGAAGGGTGAAGTAGAACGTGGCCCCTCTAGCAGGCTCGGACTCCGCCCACGCCCTGCCGCCGTGCCGCTCGGCCACCCGCCTCACCTTCGCGAGGCCGATGCCCGTGCCGTAGAACGCCTCCAGCCCGTGCAGCCGCTCGAACGGCTCGAACGCCCGCTCCGTGTACTCGGGGTCGAACCCGATGCCCTCGTCCCGCACGAAGTAGGCGAGCTCGCCCGCGGCCTCCTCCTGCCCGAAGCGCACGGATGGATCGCCCTCGGTGAACTTCATGGCGTTGTCCAGCAGGCATCGCAGCAGGACCTCCAGCATCCGCCGATCGGCGCGGGCGCGCACCCCCTGCTGCACCACGACCGTCGCCCGCTCGCCCGCTGGACCGCTCCGCATCTCGGAGACGATCCGACCGACCATCGCGCTCGCGTCGACATCCACCCGAACGAGCTCCTCCTGCCCTAAGCGCGCGTACGCGAGCAGGTCCTGTACTAGCCGAGAGAGGTGCAGGCTGCTGCGCACGATGGCGTCGAGGTGGCCGCGCAGCTCCTCGGGGACGCTCTCGCCGAACTCCTCGCGCACCATGCGCCCTCGGGCCACGATGGAACGGATGGGGATCGGGAGGTCGTGGGCGATGGAGTGGAGGAACCCCTGGATCTCCGCGTTGGAGAGCCTGACCCGCTCGAGGAGCGCCTCGTCGCGTTCCTGCTCGAGGCGCCTGCGCTCGGTGACGTCCCTCACGATCTTCGCGAAGCCCGCGAGGCGCCCCTCGGACTCGATGGGGTAGATCGAGACCTCGGCGAGGAACGGCTGCCCCCCTTTGCGGATCCTGGTCCGCTCCTCGTGGAACACGCCCTGTTCCTCGGCCCGCCGAAGGTTGGCCTGAGGGTGGCCGCTGTCCTGGTCCTCCTGGGTGTAGAGCATGCCGAAGTGCCTCCCGATCGCCTCCTCGGGCGCGTACCCCTTGAGCCTGCGGCACCCCTCGTTCCAGGTCGAGATGACCCCGCGCGGGTCGAGAGTGAAGACCGCCTGGTCCGTGAGGCTGTCGATGAACAGCCTCAGGACGGGGTCGGTCTCCACCTCGTTCGTTAGCAATGGGTCGGCCATAGCGTCGTGAGACGCTCCCGTCTCCTAGATCCTAGGATGTTGCGAAGGGCTCGGTAGTTCCGCGCGGAACCGCCTCTCCAAGGCGCCCGCTGCTGGGGCGGCGTGAAGAAGGCGGCGCCCCGAGCTGGCTCGGAGTCCGCTCAGCGTTCCTCACCACAGCGGGCTCGAGCACGGACTGGACTTTGGTGCAGATTGTTGCGGCAAAGACCGCACTAGCGCGATATACTTCGGCCCAGCCCTCCTTTCGACGAGCAAGCGTTTGGATCAGAAGCCCGATCCCCAACTCCCGCCTGGGGCGGAAGCGAACGACTCCTCCGCCATGTGGCTGGCTCCCGCGACTCGCCTGGTGCTGGACTCCATGGCCGAGGCGTTCGTGGCCTGCGAGCGAGACCTGACGGTGGCGTTCGCGAACCGCGCCCTCGACGCCCGTGGAGAATTAGTCGGGCGGAGGCTCTTGGAGTCGTGGCCCGAGGCGTCGCGCGCCGCGATCGAGACGGCGCTCGCGGGCGCCCTCTCGACGGGGCGGACCGTCCGCTTCGAGTGCCCGCACCCGCTGACGGGAGGTCGGGCCGAGGCCGACGCCATCCCGAGCGGGGACTACCTCCATCTCGTTCTGAGGGACGCCCCTTCGGTCGGAGACGCCGAGTCGGACCTGAGGGCCATGGTGGACAGCCTGCCGCAGATCGCGTGGGCGGCGGACGCCCAGCGCCTCCCCACGTACCTCAATCGCAAGTGGTACGAGTACACGGGCGCGACCGCGGACGAGCCCTACGACGCCGCGAAGGTGGTCCACCCCGACGACCTCCAGGCGCTCTGGGCCGCCGCGCAGACGGCCGAGGCGGCGGGGCAGCCCCTGGAGGCGGAGGCTCGGCTCAGGCGGTTCGACGGCGAGTACCGCTGGCACCTCGTGCGGCAGGAGCCGCGGAAGGGGCCGAGCGGCGAGACCTTGGGGTACTTCGGCTCGAGCACCGACGTCCACGGGCTGCGCCTCGCGAGGGAGGCTCTCGCCGCGAGCGAAAGCCGACTCCACCTGGCCCTCGAGGCGGCGGCGCTCGGCACCTGGGAGTTCGACGCCGCGACGGGGGTCACCCTCTACTCCGAGTCCGTGGGGCCGATGTTCGGGAGGGCGAGGGAGGCTTTCCCCCTATCCTTCGAGGAGCTCGCCGACTACCTCCACCCCGAGGACAGGGAGTACGTCCTCGGCAGGGCGCAGGCGCTTCTGGAGCGGGACGAGCCGTACTTCGTCAGGTGCCGCGTCGTGGGGGACGACGGGGTGGTGCGCTGGCTCGAGTCGCGCGGCGCGCTCGTGCGGAGCGCCGACGGTCGGCCCGAGAGCGCGAGCGGGATCGTCGCCGACGTGTCCGAGGACAGGGCGAGGATCGCCGCGCTGGAGGCGACGGTTCGGGTGGGCCAGGCACTCGCCACGGAGCTCGACCCCGAGCGGATCGTGCAGGCGCTCTGCGACGCCTCGACGGCCGCGGTGGGCGCCCAGTTCGGCGCGTTCTTCTACGCGGTGCCCGACTCCTCGGGCGAGCGTTTCGGGCTGTACGTGCTCTCGGGCGCGCCGAGCGAGGCGTTCGCCTCGTTCCCCGCGGTGCGCACCACCCCGCTCTTCGCGCCGACCTTCCGCGGGGAGGGCACGGTGCGCAGCGACGACGTGGAGAGAGATCCGCGTTTCAGCGGCATGCCCCACGGGCACCTGCCCGTGCGCAGCTACCTGGCGGTCACCGTGCGCGCCAGGAGCGGCGAGGTGCTCGGCGGCTTGCTCTTCGGGCACTCCGAGCGAGGGCGGTTCACCCAGGAGCACGAGCTCCTGGTCGAGTCGTTCGCCGCGCAGGCGGCGATCGCCCACGAGAACGCGGTGCTCTACGGGCGCGTTAGGGAGGCGGTGGAGGGGCTCGAGCGCAAGGTCCACGAGCGGACGGAGGAGCTCGAGCGGGCGAACGAGCAGCTGCAAGGCTTCACGTACCACGTGAGCCACGACCTTCGGGGACCTCTGAGGGCGATCGTCGCCACCAGCCGCCTGCTGCAGGAGGACTTCGATCGCGTGCTGCCCGAGGAGGCGCGCTCCCTGCTCACGCGCCAGGCCGAGGCCGCGACCAAGCTCGGGCTCCTCATCGACGACCTCCTGCGGCTCTCGCGCCTGTCGTGGGAGCAGATCGAGAGGCGCGCCGTCGACCTCACCGCTCTCGCCGAGGAGGCCGCCGAGGAGGCGCTCGCCGCCCATCCCGCCACCCAGGTTCGCGTGGAGGTGGATCGCGATCTCGCGGCGGTCGCGGATCCGCGCCTGCTCAGGCTAGCCCTGGTGAACCTCGTCGAGAACGCCGTCAAGTACAGCCCCGCGGGCGGGACCGTCCGCGTGGGGGCGCGGCCTGACGGGGCGTTCTTCGTGTCCGACGAGGGGATCGGCATCGAGCCCCAGTACCTCCAGAAGATCTTCGAGCCGTTCCAGCGGCTGCACGGCGAGCGTGAGTTCAGGGGAACGGGCATCGGCCTCGCCAACGTGCGGCAGGTGATGGAGCGGCACGGGGGTGCGGTCTGGGCAGAGAGTGAACCAGGACTGGGCTCGACGTTCCTCTTCACGCTCCCCTCCTGAACCTCAGAGCGGCTTGTGGGCTCTTCGGGGTCGGCGCCGCATGGCTAGGCGGCCCTGGAGCTCGGTGTCGGCTGCGCCGAGGCTCGCCATCAGCGCGCTCAGCTCCGCCGCCACGTAGCGGTCGTACGCATGTTCCGATCTTCGTTACAGCGCGGACGCTTCGTGCAGCGGGCGGCGGAGTGGTCCCAGGGCGACGCCAAGCCTCGTAGGTGAATCTGCGGACGTGAGCCAAAGTGAGGGAGTCGGTATCCTCGCTCAGGCCTTCTCAGAACGCAGATGCAGACCAAAGGGGCTTCTCAGGTAGGTGAACGCGGGACGCTGCTCGTCGTCGACGACTCAGCGGACGACCTGCTGATCTTCGTGCGCGCGGTGAGGGCGATGGGGCTGGCGTCGAGCGTGCACACCGCGACGGACGGCGAGATAGCGCTCCGTCTCCTGGGAATCGGCGACTCGCCGTCCCAGGCGAGCATACGGCCCGAGCTCATCGTGTGCGACCTAAAGATGCCGAAGGTCGCGGGGGACGCGGTGCTGGAGCGAACGAGGGCGAGCGAGGAGCACGGGGCGGTGCGGTTCGTGATCTTCTCCTCGTCGAGCGAGCCGAGAGACGTCCAGCGCTGCATGGAACTCGGCGCCGACGAGTACGTCCAGAAGCCCATCGACTACGCGGAGTACGTGGACCGCGTGCGGAGCACCGTTTCTAAGTGGCTGCGACCCGCGTGAGGCGGTCACGGAGCGGACCGAGCCGAGTGGCGGGAACGGTAGACCGAATCGAACCAACTCCAGAGGTGACCTTGCCTCTCGTGCACGGAGAGCTTGGGATAAGCGCGGAGGCGGCACCGCAGACACTCAGGTTGATCGAATCGGTCGAGAGACGCGTGGCGATCAGCGACGACCTGCTCAGGATCTCCTCGCGCCTTTTGTGCCGCGAGGAGCCTCGACTCGGAGGCGGCGCCCAGGTGTGTCAGCTCGACGTAAGTGAGGGATGCGAGCCCCGCGGAAGGTCCCACCCTAATCGGCCAGAGCCTCAAGTCCTGCCTTAGACCTCAAGGCTGTCTCGCAGCAGACCGATCGGGTCGATTCCTAGCTCGTAAGATCGGTCGAGCGGCTCCGTCGCTTCGATACGTCAAATGCGCTTTAGCGCCTCGTAGACCAACGAACTGGGCGGTCCGATGCGCCTCCCAGACCGCAATACCCCATACTCCTGCAAGCGGTTCTCGCCCATGCCTCAAAACGAGCTAAGTATTCGCACATCTGAGATTGAGGTCCTCATCGGCGACGACCGCGAGTCCGATGACCTGGAGATGCTGGGCCGCGCCGTAGAACTCCTCATCACTCAGGCCGATGTCGACGGAGCCGACGACGGCGATGGCAGCGCGCGTCACCGTTTCTACGGCCGAACCCTCATTGCCCTTGCCAAGCACTACGCTATCGATTGGCCGAACGTAAAAGAGGTGACCCTAAAGGATGTTCTGGCGGCAATGATCGATGAGTGCTCGAATACGACCGATTCTGAGCTGAACGCACCCCTGGATTTCGAGGCATAGAGGGACGGAGCCGACCGAACTATGGCCGAAAAGACTCGGGCACGCGCGAGAAGGCCCGCTCGAGCACCTGGGTGCCGATCGCACTGAACCTGCCGCCGCGCAGCAGAAGAAGCTCCCGCTCCGTTACGCCCAAGAGCTCCGCCGCTTCCTCCGCGCAGAAGTCGGCGGAATCCAAATAGGACCTGACGGCGAACAGGCGCTGGGCCTTCTCCAACCGCGCCTCGGGATCGGGTAGGCCCAGGTCCTCGAATACGTTGCCCGTCCCGTATTCGACCCCTTCGGCCGCTCCGTCCTCCACGTACGGGGCGAACGCACCCAAGGATCTCGTCTCGCCGCGCACCGACTGCTCCAAGCCTCGAACGACGGCATCCATGGCCCCTGGGCTTTCGTAGAGCCACCGCTCGCGCTCGGGGCGATCGCCTGGGGAGATCGCCACGTCCAGAGTCTCGTCGATCCCGAGGCACCTGAACCGAGTTCCCAGGTGGTCGGCCTGCCACCGCACGTGGTGATGCCCGAAGAACCAGCGGGCGGGAGAATGCGCGGCCAGCATCGCCTCCAGCAGATCGCTCGTCCTCGAGGGCCTCGCCTCCTCGCCGTGGATCAAGCGCACTACGGACGTAGGCGCCTCGTGACTGAGCACGGTGTTGGGCCGCAGCGCCGCGTAAGCAGCGAGGGCGGCGGTCATGGCGTCCTCGGTAAGTTCCTCGTCGCCTGGCCACCAGTCCTTCCCAGCCCTGCGCCCCTCCACGTCGATCGTGGCCGCCCCTCGGACGAAGAAGATGCCGTCGGCGCCAACGATCCGCTTGCCGAGGCTGCCGTAGTCCCCCGCGAACACGGGCGTGCTGCGCGCGAACGGCACGTCGTCGTGGTTGCCCGCCACCACGTGGAGGTTCTGGAGCCGTGCCACTTTGCGCCAATCACGCTCGAACCCGAGGTCTCCGAGGTGCACGACGACCAAGCCCGCGCGGGCCGCCTGCCGCACGGGGGTCAGATTGCCGTGTCCATCCCCAATCAGCCTGAGCATGCGTCTGACCATCTGCCTAGATCCCCAATCGCGCGTTTCCTCACCCCTCATATCGGCACCTTGCCCGTGCCCTGGCACGGGCTGCAGACCTCCATGCCGCCTCCCCCGCAGTAGGTACAGGTCTGCCTCCCGCTCCGACTGCAGCGGTTGCAAGTCCCGCTCCCGAGGCAGGACCCACACCGATCTCCCGATAAAGTGGTGCCCGACCCGTCGCAGGCTTCGCAGCTTGCGGTCCCCACGCACTTGGCGCACGGCTGAGTGCCCGAGCCCGTACACGTGTAGCACTGGTGCCTCCCCGTGCCGTGGCAGGCGGGGCACGCCATGCTCGTCTGCCTCTGAATGGGAGGTGGAGGAGAGTAAGTCGAGGGCTGGTAAGGCGTTGGCGCCGCCTGCGGAGCCTGGTAGACGGGCGATTGCGGCTGCGGAGAGGGGTCGCTGTGGGCCGTCGGTTCGCTACGAGGCTCGCCTACCTTGTCACGGTGCGAGGCGCAGGCGCCGAGCACCAGGATCGCGAGAAGAAGCGCGAGTTGACCCGCCTTCGGAGTTCGGGCAAGGAGACGCGGCGCGAGGTGTACCAGAGAGGCCATAGCATTGAAACGCTACCATGATAGCAGCATCCTTTCCGCGCATGTTCTGACTCGGTGGGGCAAAAACCCGTACAGTCTCAGCGGACCGCGGCCTACGATGGGCTGCTGGAGCTGCTTCGCGAGGCGCGGGAGAGTCGCAACGTTTCGCAGCGGGAGCTCTCCAAGCGACTGGGACAGCAGTTCACGTACATCGTGAAGATCGAGCGCGGAACTCGACGCGTCGACGTGGTCGAGCTGGTGGAGATCTGCCAAGCCCTTGGCGCGGATCCCGTCGAACTGGTCGGCAGGCTTTCGCAGCACATGGGCCACTCGCGCATGGCGAACCAAGACTAGCCGCGGGTGGGCCAGGCAGCCCCGACGCTGGAGACAAGAGCGAAGATCCGCGCTTGAGCCGACCTGGTGCAGTGCTTATACAGCGCATGCCTCGGGCGCGGGACGAGGCCGACAGGCCCACCGACGAACCAGCGAAGTTACCTGCAACCTTTGTGCGGAAATGCTCGTTGGCGTTCTTGCATGTTCAGTGCAGAAGCCCCGAGTTGGTCTTTCACGCGCTCCAAGGCCATGTCAGAGTGCCCTCGCGGCGCCTGGTTCGCGTACCACGCACGTAGCGACCGAGACTTCGCGGCGCGAGCGTACGCACTGAAGGACCTGACGACGCTCCCGATGGCGGCTGGGGCGGCGGTCGACTACGTTATCGGGCGCGCCATGAAAGCTCATCGAGACGACGGCGAGGCGCTCGTCGGACTCGCGACGGCGGGCGTTCGCCTCTTTCGTCGGCAGATCCAGAACAGCCTTGCGGTCGTTCCAGAGATTCAGAACGGGGGCAGGTGGGACCGCTCGAGTGGCAAGTGGATGCCTCCGCTCCAGCACCACTATTACGGGCTGGACTTAGGGGACGAGGCAGTCGCCCGCATGGAGCGCCGCATCGTGGAATGCCTAGGTGAGTTCGAGTCGGGCGCCGTCTGGGAGCGCATCAGGCGTGTGAGCCCCGCGGCGTGGCACCCTCTCGGCAAGATGGACGGGCGCGACGTTCCGAGCTTCCTCACCTCCTGTGGTGTGAAGGTGTGGTCGGCCGTCGACTTCGCCATGGTCGACGGCGACATGGCGCACGTGGTGGACTGGAAGAGCGGGGTTCCGTCTCCCTCGGCCCAAGAGGCAGCCCGCGATCAGCTCGCGGTGTACGCGATGTGGGCCTGTAGACACTACGGTCTGCGACCAGAACGCGTACAGGTGCAGGCGGTCTGGCTACAGGCTCCAACAGCCTGGGAGCCCCAGACTGTGGACGACGTCCGACTGAGATCGGTGGCCAAGCGCATCAAGGCGGAAGTCGCCGCGGAAGAAGCTCGCCTGGAAATCCGCCTCAACGTCCGCGGCAGGCGGGTTCAACGCAAGGCACCCCGCGAGAACTTCCCGCCGAGACCAGGGACGAAGAGGTGCGTCGAGTGTAGGTTTCGCGAGCTATGTCCCGAGGGACAGCGCGAGTGCGCGCACCTCCAGACCACAGCAGCGTTAGCGGTATGAGCGGGTCGGCACCAACTCCGACCCTCTAGCTGGTGCGGGTGGCGCGGTCGTCGGAGCGGTGAAGAGGCTCGCGCGTCCCGCAACCGCATAATTTGGCCCGAAGGACATTGTCTACGGCGCGGGCGGAGTACTCGAGGCTCGCGTGGACGTCACGCACCACGGGATTCCCATGAATCACGTTTGCCGCACTAGCACCCCTGCGAAACGGGAGGCTTCAGAAAGGCTGGGCATCGCCCGCTGCCTTGCCTTGGGAGAAAAACGCAGCATGGACGACCTTGAGCTGACGATCTTCGAGAACGACGACTCGGGGGCGCTTCCCGAGGCCTTTTTCGACGTGATGAACGCGCTCATCCAGCACGTCTCGGGGCTTCGATGGGGGCTCATCGGACTGGAAGGAGAGAGCGACGTCGAACTCGAGGAATCTCCCCCTTGGGTCCGCTGGTTACAAGAGGGCCCCGAGCGGGGCCCCCTGCCACAGATTCGAATCGAGGAGCTTGTGGACTGGTCTTCCCACATTCGTTGGATGACCGATCTCGAGCTGGTAGCGGTCCAGGAAGGTGAGAGCCTTCCTGGACCCTCGGAGGCGTGGGATCCCACGAGACTGGCCGCCGAGGTCCTCTATCACGGAACCTGGCTGGTCCGCATGCGCGACAAGCGTCTTCTCGCGGCGGTAGCCCACGACTGCTCGGCTTGGAGACAAGAGCTTGGTTGAGGTGCCGCGCGGTGGCCATGAGGGGAGTTCCGTGGGCGTCCAGTCAAGCGATGAGCGACGTCGCGGCATCGGTGCACGCGGGATGCCACAGCGCCACGAAGGCACCCAGATATAGACGAATACTGTCAAGTGCCCTAAGGATCGAAATCATGGATAAACAGCTCTCGGCAATCACCGCATAACTCCTGTTTTTCTTTGTGTGGATCTAAGTCTTGTTCTGCGGCGGATCCTCGATGGCGACGAATTGCGTCGATTCGACCCCGAGCGATTCTCGCAAGCGATCCATCCCCCTCACGATCACGTGAGGGGGATGGATCGCTTCGCGGCCGTTGTCGATCCAGACAATTACCTGGCGAAGAGTGGCGAGATCTGTCGCTACTACGACCTCGTGCACGGAGCCGCGCGGGTCGCGCAGCAGCGCAGGCACGGACACCCTCACCGCCCTCGGTGAGGAGCGGGCGATCAGGGTGGCGAGCCGCTTGGTCGACTGCTCGAGTGGGTACGCCACGGTGAACGTCAGCGGTCCCGATTGGAAGTCGAACGTGACCGAACAGCAACGGACACCGCGGAGCGTGAGCACCCGCAGTTCCGTCGCGGCTCTCCGCAGCCTATGGTCGACGTCAGGTTGGCTCAAGCCCTCCTCCGTTCTCGAACTCTCGAATATCGACGACGTCGACCAACTCGGTCTGCGTGGGGGTCCCGAAGCCAGGCGCCCAGACCTCGGGGTTGAACACTCCGCGCGTCCTGAGGTGTATCTGCTCGCGCCGAACGTTTTCGAAGAAGCGCTGAGGCTCGGGTAGGTCGCGGATAGTTCCCAAGGCCTCGCTGGCCTCAGCAACCCTGAGGACGGTCGTCGGGTACGACCTATTCACCTCTCGGGCCTGTCCCCCTCGCTCGACGATGGCCGTGTGATGGGTGCCCCAGGCGGTAAGGATGAGGATCCTAGCCAGGATAGGGGAGTCCGTCTTCGGGCGAGGTCCTCGACGAGACCCCTTCGACGAGGGCGTCGGCACGACTGCCATCCACACGATCAAGGACCTCAGGATCTCGCGGTACATGGAGTCCGTCATCCCGTCCAAGTTCTCGAGGTTGGCGGCGTCTTCCACGGCTCGCTTCAACTCCCACTCGGTCGCGAAGATCTCCGCATCGATCTCTAGAAGCAGCTCGTTCGCGGCATCCTCGAGCCTGCTTCGCGCGATCGACGAGTCTCCACCGCGGAGTACGTCCTTGAGAAGCTCACGAAGCCGCGATTCCTGCTGCGCCTTCTGAAGCCTCATCTCGGCGAGGCGACTCCTTAGCGCCGTCTGTTTGACTTGGTCGCGACGAGCACGGAGTTCGATCAGAAGAATCGGGAAGAGTTCGCGTCGGATGAAGTCGTCCAGCTCGTACGGGCACAGCGCTGTTGGGAAGTGCCTGCAGTGGTGGAAGCTGTTGATGTACCGAACGCGCCATGCACTCGACGTTTGGATCGTCCGCACCAACCCCGTCGCTGGATCCCGAACGTCCTTCGGTTTGCCCGAGCTCAGGATATAGAGCTTCCCACACCCACCGCAACGGAGCAGTCCGCTCACAGCCTTGCCTCGGACCCGCCGTGGCGCGACCTTGGATGTGCGCAGCAACTTCACCTGCGCGGCCTCCCACAGATCGACGTCCACCGCGGTTGCACCGTCAACGAGGTACTCGACAGCTGGACGCAGCTCACCGTCTGGTGTCAGTTGCTTGCCTACGTACCTTGGGCTGCGAAGGATCTTCAAGATTCGCGGAACGTACAGAAACCCCGTCGGGTTGAGGCTACGCCCCTTGACGTTCGTCGTAGGAAAAGCCGAGCCGAGGCCCTCAGCGTTCATCCGATCCGCGATCGCGATCGCGGCCATGGGGCCCTCCCCACTCTCGCCGTGAACATACATCCGAAAGATTCGGTTCACGATGGCGAGTTCTTCTGGCACGGGCCTGACGCGACTCTTTCCTTCGGGAACGTAACCGAGGCATCGGTGAACGACGACGGCCTCGCCTCGCTCCCGCTTGTCGTCGAAGGAGCGCCTGATGTTCACGGAGCAAAGTTCGCGATACTCCTGGGCGACGGCGGAGGCGTCGTGCAACCGCTTGCGCCCCTCAGGACTTACCACGTCGGCGAAACCGAGTCGGTCGAGGAGGACGACTCCCTTCTGGTGGAAGAGGTTCACCAAAGCTCCGCATATCTCGGTAGAGCGCCAGAGCCGAGTGAAGTCCCAAACGAGGATCACCTTGACGAGGTCGTTCTGAACTTCTGTGACCAGCTTCGTGAGCTCGGGCCGCGTTCGGCGGTGCCTCTGGTCGAGGGCGGAGAAGTTTCCGCCTCCTTTCCAGAACAGGTCTCCGCCGAAACCTGGCGCCTCGGCTCGAACGTCCTCAGGGCCGATCGGAATGCCCATGCGATGGCATTGTCGGATCGCGTTCTCCACTTGCTCGTCGATGCTTCGGTTGGCGCGCTCCTTCGCTACGCTCTTGCGAGCGTAGATTCTTGCTTGGCCCCTGAGAACAAGGACCTCGCGGTTCGGGAGGTGGAGGACTACGTGATTCAAGGCACTTTCTTTTGACATTGTTGCATTAAAATGGCTTGCGTGAGTTTCACTTTTCGTGCATTCACCTGATGGCGCGTGCACGAAAAGTGAAACTTAGAGGGATGAGTCAGCCGTCGCAGGAAGGCGGCGGCGCGAGCTTGATGCTCGACTTGGCGGCGTGTGCAAGAGGCCCCGACTCAGTCGGGCAGAACATCAACGGGGCCCATGTCTCTCTTGCGGAGAATCGGGGCGAGGAGAGCCTTGGTGCCATCAGGCATCGGGTAGCGCAGGCAAACCCTGACGTACGGGCGGTTAGAACGAACGCACTCAGCCCGCTTCGGATACACGGGCAACTCGATCCGCTCGACCAATAGGTGGATGAGCTGTCGCCGCGCGACGCGATCATCTGATCGCGCAGCCAGTTCTTGCGCCGATCGCTGTACGGCGGGACGCGCCACCTCCAATTTCTTGCGCTCGAGCGCGGAGCGGCGGTCGACGAGTTCCTGGTGCTTTCGCAGGTAGTCGTCCCTACTCCACTCGCCCGCCAGATGGAAGTCAAGCAGCGCGTCGATTTGGGCTGTCAACTGCGTGATCTGTCTGTCATCGGAATCAACGCGAGCGCGGGCCGCGGGCGGATCGGGTGGCGATGGGGGTTGGCACAACCAGGTCGAGAGCGCATTCAGTACCGCTTGCTCTACCTGTGCTCGGTTGAAGTACGTCTGTGCGTTGGGATGCTTCGTGTGGGTGCTGATGGCGCCATTGCACGCGTATCGATCCCGATCTCTGCACCCTCCGTTCAGTCCGAGCACGCGGCTCCCGCACACCGAGCAGTAGATCCTGCCCGTCAGGAGGAAGGGAGACGAGGCGCTCGCCGCTCGCGTCCTGACTCCGTTTGCCTTGTTCTCGAAGTGCCTCTCGTAGTACGTTCGCTTGCCCGTAGACGCTATGGTCAGCTTTAGCTCGGCCGCCGTCTGCGGATCCAGGATAGCTTCCCACTGGTCTTTGATGAGGATCGGCTCCTCTCCCCGCACACAGAAGTGAGAGTGCCCCTCCATCTTCTCGATGAAACGAGCCGAGAGGTATCGATTCACGTTCGACTGGCGCCACAGCTTGCCGTTCTTCGTTCTCGAGGTCTCGTTGAGAATGCGGGTTATCGCACCCTCCGAGTGCCCTCTGAGCCGCAGGTCCACCATGTGGCGCATAAGCTCAGCGACTCGCTCCACCACCTCGTATCGTCTAGAACTGGGGTTCCATTCCAGCCACGCGGGCGCGGGCCCACCGTGATGCCGACCGCTAAGCGCCCGCCGCCTGTGGGCCGAGCGCACCCGATCGGCCAGCTTGATGCTGTAGCGCTCGGAGTTGACCATCTGCCCGTGCAGGCGGTTGATCGCCGCCAAGTCGTCGCGGGTGACGAACTCGTCGTCCTCGGCGACGTAGATCACCACGTCCAGATCGAGAAAGGCGTCAATCGCCTTGATCGTCTCACGTACGTTGCGGCCGATTCGGTCTGCGAAGTGGAACCCAAGGACTTGGAACTCTCCCCTCTGAGCGTCCTCGAAGTGGGCGAACAGACCTGGCCGTCGATCCCATGCGGTGGAGAAGCCCGAGACGTCGGGATCGGCGTGCACGCGCGATTCGGCTTCGTCGAAAGTCATCGCCCATTCGGAGCAGCACTGGTGCCCAGCTGCGATCTGATCCTCATCCGACCACAGAACGCGGTCTCCGACGGAGGCGTCCGCCGCACGCTTGCGGTTGCCGACTCTAGAGATGCGCACGTACATGCGCATGGTCGCTCCGACGAGCCGCCGCTCCAACCGATCACGGGCGCTCTTGCCGATCGTTCCCACGGTAGACCACCTCCTTCTCTCGGGCCTCGTCGATCACTTGGATAACCGTCCGTCGGAGCCGTCGAAGCGACTCGAGGGCTGCGGTGTCGTGTACTTGGGTGTAGGTTCGCTCTTCGAACCCAGGGTCATGTGAAGAACACATGGAGCCGTCGCGAAATGGGACGGCCGCCGCTTGGGGGGTTCAAGAAATCGGACCACGTTTGAACCTAAATCGGGCCTTCGGGCGTTGCCATCTACCATGTGGTGCCGCCTAAGACGGAGTGGCGGACTAACACTCCGACGACGAGATGCCCGAGCTCGAGCGCAACACCATGGAGGCGCTGCGCCAGCCCCTGGAGGACGGCGAGGTCACCGTCTCGCGCGTGGCGGGCACCCTCACCTTCCCCGCCGAGTGCATCCTCGTGGGCGCGATGAACCCCTGCCCCTGCGGCTTCAAGGGGCTCCCCGAGCAGCGGTGCGTGGGACAGTCCGCCTGCGAGCGGTACGGCGCGCGCCTGAGCGGCCCCCTTCGCGACCGCATCGACCTGCACATCGAGGTTCCCCGCCTAAAGCCCGAGGAGCTGCTCGGCATGCAGACGGGCGAGTGCAGCGAGGCGATCCGCGAGCGGGTGATGCGCGCCCGAGAGGTGCAGCACCGCCGCCTGGGCAACCACCGCGTGAACGCCAAGACCACCCCGCGCGAGATTCGCGAGCTCATCGTCTTAGACGACGAGAGCCGAGAGTTCATGAAGGTCGTCTCCTCCCGCCTGAACCTCTCCGCCCGCGTCTTCGACCGCATCCTCAAGGTCGCCCGCACGATCGCCGACCTGCAGGGCGCGGAGCAAGTCGGCAAGGCGCACCTCGCGGAGGCCGTCCAGTACCGCGACCGCGCGGAAACGTTCTGAATGAAGGCCGCATCCAGAGCGCAAGACGATGACGTTCGGCGAGCCGGTGCACCCGAAGAGCTGTTCCGAGATGTGGCAGTTCTGCCTCGATGAGGAGAGCGACGAGATCCTCGTGTACATCCCCGAGTTCCGCAGCTTCTCGATTCGCGTGCCGGGATCCGGCGCCATTCAAAACATCTACTTCTGCCCCTGGTGCGGGGAGAAGCTTCCCGAGGACTTGCGGGACCTCTGGTTCGAGGAGATGAGGCGGCTCTTTGGGGAGGACTTCGAGTGGGTGGGCACCAAGGTGCCGGAGGAGTACGAGGACGAGGCCTGGTGGCGGGCCAGAGATCTGTAGCCGTCCAACTAAGCCGGGGTGCAGGAGCCTAATGCACCCCGGGGTCGAGGATCAGTCCTCGTCGTGGTCGACGGTCGTGCTGGCGATCGTCTCCGTGGTGGTGATCGTCGCCTCGCCTTCCTGGTGGGTCGACACGGTCTTCAGGAAGTACCCGAGCCCTGGCTCGAACCAGGCGGTGCCGGAGGCGCTGTGGGCCGAGTTGTCGGCGACGGTCGAGACCGCGAGCTTGGCGGCGAGGTGCCGGCCGACGGCCGTCTCGAGGTGCTCGAAGCCGACGACGGTGAAGGTCGTGCGGTGGAGGTCTCCGTCCTCGTCGTGGTTCACCGTCCACGACTGACCGAGCCGAAGCTGCCCGGGCACCATCACGTGCGGGGTCGTCGCGTGGATCTCGCCGTCATCGTCCAGCTCTCCCACCTGCACGAGGTCGCGCGAGGAGTTGCTCTGCGTGAAGAGGTCGCCGTCCACGATGGGCGCGCCGTCACCCTGAGGCTGCACGGTGTGGCCGAGCATCGAGTAGGTCTGCCCGTTGAGCGTCGCCGTCTTCACCTCGACGGTGTCGGTGTACGATTCGTTGACGCCACCCGTCCGGGTGCCGTTCATCACCCAGCGGTCGCCCAGCTGGAGGACGCGGAGGGGCTCCTCGGTGAAGCCCGAGTTGCCGTTGCCACCGCAACCGGCCGCGAGCGGTAAGACAGCGATGCCCGCGAGGGCGGCTACGAAAGCGATTCTCTTGATCATGTCGTTGCTTCTGCTCTTGAGGTGGCCCTTCAGAACCACTCGTCGAAACTATGCAGAAGACTTATGAGAACTCTATGAGGATTACCGGCTACGACCTCTAGCCCGCAAGCAGCTCACCGGCCGCGCCGTGCGTTGAGCAGCAGTTTCTCCATCTCGCCGAAGTTCTTCAGCGTCTGCCGCGATTCCCTGTCCAGCGCCGTGCTGAGCTTGCCCAGGAGGCCCTCACCCATGTCCATGCCGAACTGCATGTCCTTACGCGCCCGCCGGACCAGCATCAGCGGGGTCAATCGGTTCTCCGGCTCGCGCAGGCTCGGGTCGGCCCCGAACTTCAGCAGACGGGCGACGAACTTCGGGTTCTCTTGCGCCACCGCGAGGCAGAGCGGCGGTTCCTCCTCGGGTGGCACGGCGTTGATGTCGGCCCCCGCCCGCACGAGCCGCTCGGCCGTCTTGGTGTCGCCGTCCATAAGGGCGTCCACGAGTTGCTCGAACAAGGTCGGCTCCGCCGCCTCGTCCGGGTTGTCCGGCAAAAGCTCGTACAGTCCGTCCGCGGTGCACCATTCCGGTCCGGATCCGGCACCCAACACGACGTACAGGCCGTGGTCGTCTTCCCACTTCGACTCAATGCGGAAGACGAGGATCGGCCGGTCCGCGCGGGGCACGTCGAGGTTGTAGAGACGGTA
>Ga0164290_1001209_pt1 | contig 46369 bp, 58 predicted proteins | sample Micstemetagenome_FD_108782 | JGI IMG/M metagenome (GOLD analysis project Ga0164290, IMG submission 108782) | Contaminated culture microbial community from soil near Moab, Utah, USA - Microcoleus steenstrupii SON62 (Illumina Assembly) | ecosystem: Environmental > Terrestrial > Soil > Soil crust...
GAACAGCCGGGTGTATAATTCGAAACTGCTGCCCATTGTCGGTCTCCTGTCTCGTGGTTGGTGGTTCTTCCACGACCAGAATACCGCATTGGGCAGCCTTCCTTAAAACTGTCAGGGTATCAGCATTGTCGCCCCTCAACCGGAATAAACAGCATGAGAAGGCGAACAAGAGCGGCTTTGTCTCGTAGTGCAGAAGGTAACCCGGCAGGAGCGCCAGCACGAAAAATCCATAGACCGAGCCGACTCAGCTTCTGAGGAGCCCTCAGGAGTACAGCAGCTTCGCCTCTTCAGTGAGCCGTAACAGCCCGGGCGGTGCTTTCCTCGGCCGCGCAGAACCTACCAGCCGCGCTCGCGGCTGGTTCGGTGTGCCCAGGTTTCAAGATACCGGGAGGGCACAGCGATGGCTCGATTCACGAGCGAGAACGCGTTGGAGCACGGCCGGCGGGGTGGGCACCAGTCGCATCAGCGCCTGGAGGAGCAGTACGCCGATCTCGTACTCACGAACCCCTCGGCGGCCGGGCGCGTGGCCGAGATCATTCGCCAGGGCTACCGGCTGGTGCTGGCGCTGCGGGTCGTCAAGGTGGTCGACCGCATGAACGAAGGGGGCCGCATGAACGAAGGGGGCCGCTGATGCGTATCCGTGAACTCCCCCTCCACGAGCGGCCAGCCAGCCGCATCGCCGACCACGGCCCCGATGTTTTGAGCGACGCCGAGCTGCTCGCCCTGGTCTCCGGCCAGCAGGATCTCGAGGTGTGTGCCCAGTGCCTGCGCGACTACCACGGCTGGATCGGCCTGCTCCGGGCTGACATCCGCGCCGTCTCCGCCAGTATCGGCACCCCGCGCAAGGCCGCGAGCCTCAAGGCAGCACTGGAGATCGGGCGCCGCCTCGCCATCGCCGGCTACGAAGACCGCTTCCAGGTCAAGTCCCCCGCCGACGTCGCCAAGCTGTTCATGGTCGAGATGATGGCGCTCGACCAGGAGGTGTTGTGGGTCGCGGCCCTTGATACCAAGAATAAGTTGATCAAGGTCGCCAAAGTCTATCACGGCTCGGTGAATACCGCGATGATTCGCGTGGGCGAGGTGTTCAAAGAAGCGTTGCGGCTGAACGCAACCTCGGTGATCGTCGCCCACAACCATCCTAGCAGCGATCCGGCGCCCAGCCCGGAAGATATTCTTGTTACCAGGCAGCTCGTTGAAGCAGGAAAACTGCTTGATGTCGAGGTGCTCGATCACCTCATCCTGGCCGGAAACCGATATGTCTCACTTAGGGAGCGAGGGTTAGGCTTTTCCAGCTAGCATTTCCCTGATGTCCAGAGTTTTGTCCAGAGTTTTGTCATATTCTCGAATGCACTTTCTGGCTCTACCCTAGAAAGGAAGCCGCTTCCAACGATCGACTGCGCTGGCAATCCCTATCTGGCAGCCGCGCAGCCTGAAGAGGAGACGACCATGCCCAAGCGACGCGCCCACGGCGAAGGCACCCTGTCCTACGACGAGAAGCGCAAGCGCTGGTTCTACTACCTGCCCCGCGACGAGACCGGCGCCCGTCAGCGCATCAGCGGCAAGACCCGGGCGGAGGTGCTGGCGAAAGCCGAGGAGCTCAAGGCCAAGCGCGCCCAGGGCCTCGACCTCGACGCCAAGCAGCCCACCATCGAGCAGTTCAGCGAGGTCTGGCTGCGCGACGTGGTCAAGCGCACCCGCCGCGCCAGCACCCACGACGGCTACGAGCAGATGTTCCGTCTCTACATCAACCCCAAGCTCGGCAAGATCCGCCTCGACAAGCTCACCGCCGCCCGCGTCCAGGGCTGGATCAACATGCTCGTCGACGCCGGCCACAGCGCCGCCACGGTGCGCAACGCCTACCTCCGGCTGCGCGGGATGCTCGACGTGGCGGTGCGCTACCGCCTGGTCAACGCCAACCCGGCCAAGGAGGTCGACTTGCCGCCGCTCACCAATGACCGCCCGCGTGTGCTCAGCCTCGCCGAGGCCCGTGTGCTGCTCCTCGCCGCCGACGGCAAGCTCGACCTGCGCAAGCCCTACACGACGAAGAATAGGAGGACCAAAAAACAGCCAAAGCTCGGCACACGCTACGCGCTGGTCTACCACCTGCTGCTCGCACTCGGGCTGCGCCGCGGCGAGGGCCTCGGGCTGAGCTGGGATGACCTGGACTGGGATGCGGGGACGGTGCAGGTTCGCCGTCAGGTGCAAGTGGTCAAGACGAAGGTGGTCGTCAGTGAGTACACCAAGACCGACGCCGGGCGGCGCATTTTGCCGCTTGCGCCTGCGCTCCTTGAGCGTCTTCGCGCCTACCGACAGAATCAGGAAGAGGAGCGAGCGCTGATGGGGCCGGGCTGGAACGAGCGCGGGATGATCTTTGTTACCGAGACCGGTGCGCCGGTGGGGCCGTCGAACCTGGCCCGCCACTACCGGGTGCTGCTGATGTGCGCCGGGCTTGGCCGCCTGCGCCTTCACGACCTGCGCCACACCTGCGCCACGCTGCTCGGCGAGCGGACGAGCGACCGGGTGATCGCCGCCATCCTCGGCCACACGCCGGGCACAGTGACGGCACGGTACGCCAAGGTCACGCTGATCCAGACCCGCGAGGCGCTGGAGGGGCTGTATAGGGAGTTGACTGCGGCGGACTGAGGCGGACTGGAGGGGACTGGGGGGGAAAGGGGAGCAAATGGTACTCACAATGGTACTCACCCCCCAAAAACAGGGAAAAAGGACGCGGAACCTCTTGCGAGATTCCGCGTCCTGATGCGGAGCGGGCGATGGGATTCGAACCCACGACATTCTGCTTGGAAGGCAGATACGAGCACAATTGTGCGCCGCACCATAACGCCATGCATCGCATTAGGACGCGATCGGCTGCGGACTGGCGTGCCCCCGAGGGGACACATGCGCCCTCAGCGAACAGGTACGGAACAGGTACGCCTACCGGGGCTCGCGTAGACCCGCCAGCACGTCGAGCAGCGCAGCACGGCCCATCCGCCGGCTGAGGGCGGCGAGGAGGCAGCGGCAGGCCCAGCGATCGCGGCGGAGCTCGGCGGCGTGGAGGGCGGCGATCAGGTCGGTGGTCGTGGACATCGCGGTACTCCTTTCGTGAGGTGTACCGCTGGCGAAGGGTGAAGAGATACGGCGCCCCGATCTCGCGCGAGATCGGGGCGCCGCTATTGCACTACGTTGCAACAAAATACTTGACTTGTGGCGTGATTTGTCGTATATATAGCTACGTAGCTACGTGTGCATTGTACTTTACGGCAACGAGGAGGGATGATGCTGACACTGTCCATCCCGGACGAGCACCGGACGGAGCTGGCGGAGATGGCCCGGCGGCTTGGGCTGGTGCAGCCCAAGCAGCCCGCCACGCCGAACATCTCGCAGCTCGTGCGCCGCCTGGCCGACCGCTACCGGGACGAGCCCGAGCCCACCATCGCGCTGCTCGCCGCCGCGCTGAGCATCGACGAGATCGGCCCGCCATCCCCGACCTCCTGAGCACGTCGCCCCATCCGTCGTGGGTCGCTTGGACCCGCTCCACGACGAACAGGGCGATGCCGGCGCGGCGACGAGGGTTGCCGGCCGGACCGGAAGTGTACCACGAAAGACGAGGGACCTATGACCCGCCGGCAGCCCCGCGCGGCCGCCCCGCCGCGCATTGTCTCCGCCGTCCGCTACCTGCCCCGCCGCGGGCAAGCGAGTGCCGCGACCCGCGACCTCGAGCGCTTCGCCCACGGCGAGCGCTCAGCACCACATCTGGAGGACCTGCCCGATGCGCCGCCCCCCGCGCCCTGGGACTGGGAGGCCTCCGCGCCGCCGGCCGAGCCGGCGCCGATCCGCCGCGCCACCATCCGCCCGACGCGCCAGCAGCTCCAGGTGGCCGGGGGTGCCGTTGGCCTGGCGCTGATCCTCATCCTCGGCACCATCGCGTTCAGCTCACAGCTTGCCACCGCGCCCGCGCCCGCGCCGGGGCCCTCGGCTGTGATGCAGCCGACCGACGCCCCCGCGGCCCCGGCCTTCCCGGCCGCCCCCGCGCTGACGGGCTGGTGGTCGCCCGACGGCGAGCTCGTCACGTTCGACACGTGGCCGGCGATGCGGAGCATCTGGGCGCGCTGCGGCGACCGCACCGACATCGTGCAGATCGAGCTGGAGGGCGGCGCCTTTGTCTGGTTCCGCACGGCCGACATCGCGGTAGACCCGGCGACGGTGGCCGGGCTCGCACGCGACGTGTGCGCGCCGGCGGCCGCCCCCGCCCCCGCGGACCCGGCGGCGGCGGCCCCGGTCGCCCAGCTGGCGGGAGGGCTTCCCCCGCCCCCTGCCGCCCCCGCCCCGGACTGCGCGGCGATGCGTGAGACCGACACGCTGGCGACCTTCGCGGCCCGCTGCCCGGTCGAGCACGCCGCCTTTGTGGCGACGGTGGTGGCCGGCACCGGGGAGGCGTGGGACGGCCTGACCCTGCCGACGCCCAACCCGGCCCGGCTCGGCCCCGGGGAGGCGTACCTGCCGGCTCCGTTCCCGGCCGGCTACGTCGGCCCGGCCGCGGCGCAGCCCGACCCGGCCTGGGACGCGCAGACCGGCCAGCGCGGGTGCTACACCACGCGCGATGCGACCGGCGCCGTCACCTGGGCGGGCTGCCCGGACGACGGGTCGCAGGACGCGCGAGTCCTTGCGATCCCGTAAGAAGGAGGTCAGCCGTGACGAGTCGCTATCTGGAGATGGTGCGCGGCCAGCGCCGGCGCGGCGGCGGGTTCCAGTTCAGCGCCAAGGGGCTCCTCGCCATCCTCGCCCTTGTCGCCATGGGCGGCTCAGCCGTCTACTGGTGGGGCGTGCAATCGCAGCTCACCGACAACACGGTGGTTGCGGTGGCGTTCACCGCCATCCTGGTGCTCGCCCCGCCCAGCCTGACCAGCTTTCTCATCCCCTGGTCGCCGGGTGGGATGCTGCTCCAAAAGATCAACGCCCGGACGTGGGGCTACGCGGTGATCATCGCCGCCGCGCTCTACCTGCTGTACTACTCGTTTGAGATCCAGTACTCGTGGTGGGCCTCGCAGCCGACGGTCGCCTCCACCGGCCTGGTCCTCCAGCAGGTGATCATCGGGATCATCGGCTTTATTCTCATCCCCGCCCTGCTCTGGACGCCCGTGACCAGCGAGGAGCTGGTCGAGCAGGTGCGGCAGGCCCACCTGGTGCGCCGCTACGAGCTCCAAACGCAGGCCGACATCGCCATCCTCCGCGCCACCCTGCTGCGCGCACAGGAGAAGGCCTTGATCGGCTTTGCGAACCTGACGGTTCAGGAGAAGGAGGAGCTCGCCAGCGTCATGCGCGGCCTGGTGCGCGGGATCGACACGACGCTGCGCGACATCGGCGAAAGCGTGAAGACGGTCTCAGGCGCCGCCGTCCCCTTCGGCTCGCTGGAGGACAACGACGACATCCGCGGCTACCTGGACTACATCCACGAAAGCCTGACGGATAACGCCCTGCTGCCCCGGCGCGGCGGCCACCAGATCGCCCAGCAGCCATACCCGGATGACACCTACGCCGAGGATGAGGACGTGCGCAGCCGGATCGAGCGCCGGCGGGGAGACACCCGATGATCACGCTATACCTGTCCGGCCCCCAGCTCCTCCTGCTCGCCGCGGGGGCGACGGCCGTCCTGATCGCCCTGGGGGCCGTGTGCCAGTGGGTCGCCGCGCGGCGGCGGGACGGTGGCCGATGATCGCCATCCTGCTCGCCGCCGCCTGGCTGCTTGTCCCGACACTCACCATCATGGCGCTGCTCTGGCTGCTCTTTGGGCCGCGCCGCACTGATTAGAAGGAACCGGATTATGCCCGCAGGACACGGCCCGAACCTCGGCCACGGCTACGTGAAGTACGTGGTGATCGACCAGCACGGCGCGGAGCTGCCGCCCGTCGTCTTCCCGGCGCAGATCGCCCGCGCCGGCCGCCAGGTCACGGGGGCCCTCGGCAACGCCCCCATCGTGGACATCGGCGGCGGGCGCTGGTGGGTGGGCGAGCACGCCGACCTCGACCGGGCACCACTCACCCTGCTGGCCCAGGAGCGCCTGCAGGACCCGGCCTTTATCCCCGCCCTGCTGCGCGGCGCCCTCGACCGCTTCGGCACGCTCAACGGCAGCGCCACCGGCCCCTGCGTGACCGGCCTCCCCGCAACCTGGGCGGCCGACCTCGGCATGGCCCGCCAGCTCGGCCAGCGGCTGCGCGAGGCCTGGGGCTACAGCCAGATCAAGGTCATCCCCGAGCCGCTCGGGCTGGTCTACGCGGCCCTGCTCGACAACGACGGGCAGATCGTGGGCGACTCGGCACTCGCCAGCGGGCGGGTGGGCGTGGTCGACCTGGGCCACCTGACCATCGACATCGCCGTGCTGCGCGGCGGGGTGCCCGAGAAGGACAGCCTGGACACCTGGCAGCTCGGCACCAAGGTGCCGCTGGTGACGATCCGGGGCAAGCTCGCCGCCCAGACCGGGCGCGAGCTGACCATCGTCGAGGCGGATCACGCGGTGCGGGCGCGGGCCATCCGGGTCGCCGGCCAGGTCCAGCCGCTCCAGAAGGGCTGGGACCGGCCGCTCATCGAGCACGGCCCGAAGATCGCCGCCAAGCTCGTCGAGGCGTGGGGCAACGGCGCCAGCCTCGACGCCATCCTGGTCGGGGGCGGCGGGGCGGAGAGCGAGCCGCTGGCCGCGGCCATCCGCCAGCGCTTCCCCCACGCGCAGATCGTGGACGAGCCACAGACCGCTATTGCCCGCGGCTACGCGCGGCTGGCGCGGCGCATGGGTGGCCAGCGGTGAGCGGCCGCGCACCACACATCGGGCTGCGGCTGGGCGCGGATCTCCTTGCGCAGATCCGCGCCATCGGCCCCGACTCGGCGGCGGTCAAAGCGCTGCTCATCCTCGGGCTGCACGCCGCCGGCGCCGACATCACGCCCTACCGGGCGGAAGCCCGGGCCGCGCTGCTCAAAATCCGCCACGCCGGGCTCCACGACGCGCTCGATCGGGCGCTGTTCAACCGGGGTTCAACCGGGGTTCAACCGGGGTTCAACCCGTCCCCGGTGGCGCCGCCCCCCGCCCCGCCTGAGCCCCCGCGCACCGCATTTCCACGCGCGGAAACGACCCTGGAAGCGCTGCTGTCCGACCCGCTGGCCGGCGTCGGCCTGGATGTATAGGAGGGCGCGGTGGGTGTCACTGTTCGCGATCTCAACCCCGGCGGGTCTGCCTCCAGGCCACCAAAGGCCCCCCGCCCGCGCAGCGACCTCTCGCTCTGGCTGGGGTTCATCGGCGTGTGGCTGGCGATCCTGGCCTTCTGGCCGCCCTTCTGGGCGGTCAACGGCGGCTTCTCGGTGCAGGGCCTGGAGATCGTCGCCAAGCGCTTCAACGAGGCCGGCGCGCTGGCCTGGGAGTGGATCAGCCTGCTCACGTTTCGCATCCCGATCCGCGACCTGCCCGGCCTCAACGAGACGCAGCCGCTGCTGCCCTGGGTGGGCGTGGTGTCGGCGTCCATCTTGCAGATCGTGATTGTGGTGCGGAAGCTGCTGGGCAAGCCCATCCCGACCGTTCTGTGGGTTGCGGGTTCGGGTTTGAGCCTGTATGATGCGGTCACTACGTTTTTTGGCCTCGGCACGGTGGGCTGGGTCCGCACCGCCGGCACGGCCGTCCAGGGCCTCCTCACCCTCATCCTGACATTCACCGGCGAGCTCGGGGTGGGCGTCCTGGTCAAGCACACCATCGCCTCGCTGCGACGGAGGGAGTAACGTATGGAGCAGGTCGACGCGGCGCAGATCCACAGCGCGGTGACGTTTGGCTTCTGGCTGGCCGTCGCCCTCTTCCTGTACTTCTTCCTCGGCCACGTCGAGGAGGACGGCGGCCCGACGCGCCTGAGCCGCTGGCTGGCGGCGTGGCGCGAGCCGCGCGCTGTCAATCGTTCCACGTCGGCCGCCCCCGATTATGACAACCGCGCCGGCCGGGATGCCGCCCCGCGATCCGCGTTTCCGGCGTCCGCGCCTACGGAAACGGAAAAACGCGCGGAAGCGGAAACGGCGGAAACCGACCCCGACCGGGTTGTCATGCCCCGCGAAACCTTTGACAGGCTGCTGGCCCAGGCCCGGGCACAAGGCTACCTCGACGGCGGCGCGGACGTGTTCGGCGGCCTGCTCGGCGGGGGCTACCTGGCCCAGGTTGAGGCCGACAAGCAGATCACGGAGGCCAAGACCTTCGTGTTCGTGGACGCCGACGGCAAGCCGGCGAGCGGGCGGACCATGACCGCGGTGATCAACCCGCGCATCCGTGCGGCCGAGGCCCGGGCGCGGGCCCGCCGCCCCGAGGTGCCCGAGGAGCTGCGCGTCGTCGGCATCAACGCCCACGGCGAGCGGCAGGAGGTGCCGCTGTGAGTGACAATGTGTCTGTTCCGACAACAACCGATCTGTATCACCGGTTAGACAGCGTGATCAGCGCGCTGGGCAACTCCGTCCTGCTTCGCTGGCGCGTCGGCATGCAGATGTGGCCGCACCTTCGCTATATGGACCCGTCGAGCGCGTCCTTCCAGTCGGACACGCTCCTCGGCTTTCCCGTGGTGATGGACTACCGCGACCCACGGCGCCTTGCGGTGGAAGTGCTGGTCAACGGCGAGTGGTACGACGCGGAGCACCGCGAAGAAACGCCCGGCCACTGGACACTGCCTGTCTTCACCTTGCACAAACTCGGCCCGCTCGCGTAAGAGCCCACCCCCACCCCTCGCATTCCGCGCACCCCGGTCGTAGCTACCGGGGCGCTGCGATGTGGACGAGCGGCAGCCACAGCCGCCAGGCGTCGTCCACCCTCGCCCGCCCCACGCCGAGCAGCGCACCGCCCGGCCCCCACGCCCGCACCTCGACGACATCCCCCGGCACGACCTGGAGATTGATGTCACGCGCCTTTGCCAGCTCCAACCACCCGCCGGGGCCGCGCAGGCAGGGCTCCAGCGGCTCCATCGGCAGTGGGGCGGCGCGGAAGGCACAGGCTAATACCTGGCCGGCGGGCGGCTGCCACGTGGCGACGAAGGCCCCCGCCGTGCGGACGACGCGCAGCTCGGCGAGCACAGCCGACGGCGGGACATTCTGCGGCCAGATCCAGGTCCCGGTACTGAGGGTCGCCCCCGCCGCGTCGTAGGCGGTGAGGTCGAACGTCCTGACGCTGCGCGGCCAGGTGTCCACGACCACCTCCCCGGGCGCCATGCTCATGCGCCGCACCTCGGCCCCGGCCACGTCACGCCACACCGCGTCGAGCTTGGCGACGCCGGCCGCGGGGCGCGGCTCGACGTGGCGCCGATCCCCCGCGGGGGTGCGCTCAAAAAAGCGCGTGCAGGGGGCCGCGCCCGCAGGGGCCGACGCCGGCTCGACGGGCACGAGGTCAACACACGGCGGCCACTCCCCGCCAGCGCGGACGGCGACGGGGGTGAGCAGGAGCAGGACAAGGATGAGGGCGCGCAGCGGGGACATGGAGGCCTCCTGGGCTACTCGGCGAGCAGCCGGTCAATGGTCGCGGGCGGCTTCTCGGGCACCACGTCGATCTCGCCCGTGAGCAGGTCGTAGGTGCGCTCGGCGATGCGGAACGTGCGCAGCCGGTCAACGGTGCCGTCGTAGGCCGGGCTCAGGCCCACCTCGGTGATGGTGTCGCCGGGCCGCACGAGCCACCCCGGCACCGGCACGCCGCCGAGCGTGCGGATGGTGCGAAAGCGCCAGCGCGCCTCGGGCTTCGGGCTGGCCCCGTCGACGAGTGCGGCGTCGCGGCTGCGCTGCGCCTGGGTGGCGCCGCCGTCCCGCGTGGCGACCGCTCGCACCCGGCGCAGCCCGTAGCGGCGCACGCTCGTCTCGTCGGCGGCCGTGGCCGTGCGCCGGGTGCGCCCGTTCGCGTCCTCCCAGGTGCCATACAGCGCGTTGGCCAGGTCGGCGCGGTCCTGCGCCAGCTCCAGCTCGGTCGCGGTCACCGCCCAGGCCTGCCCGCCCGTCCCCCGCGGGCGGAAGAACACGCGCCGCCCCGGCCCCACCCCCACCTCCCACGGGGCCGTGCCGTCGCCGTCGGCGGCGAGCTGGTCCAGAATCTCCCGCGCGTCGGCGTCCTCCCAGCGCGCCGCGCTGCGGTCGGTGGCGGTGGCCTGGATGCGCAGCGTGTCCAGGCTGATCTGCCCCGGGTTGGCCCCGGCCACCTGCCCGACGATGTCGCGGACGATGGTCGCCGGGTCGAGCGCCGCGCCCGTCGTCGTGCGCACCTGCGCCGCACTCACCTCCACGAAGTGGTCGTCGTCGGAGCCGGTGTAGGCCCCGGCGCCGGCCGCGGCCTCGATCTCGATGAGCAGCGTGTCGGCGGGGTCGACGATGCTAAGGGTCTGGGTCACCGTCGCCACCGCCCCGGTGCCGTTGATCGAGAGCAGGATGGTGCGCGTGCCGGCGGCGACGCTGCTCACGACGGCGCGGAAGGCGGAGGATGGCAGGTAGTGGGTCAGGGTCAGGCCGATCTGGGTGATGCCGCGCGTGCCGCCGTCGGGGATCTGGTAGATCACCCCGCCCCGCGTCGCCGTGCCGTAGGTCACGCCGTTTTTCAGGCCGATGCTGATCACCTCGCCCACCCGGGTGATGAACTTGCCCGGGGTGCGGCCGGCGCGGTCCTGTGCGGTCACCTCGCGCCAGGCGCCGAGGTCCGCCTCGCTCCAGAGATCCGTCACCGGCACGTCGCCCAGCGCCTCCCAGTAGCCCAGAGCGGTGGCCGCCCAGCCGGCCCGCTCGCCCGCGACGAGCGACGGGCTGGCGACGCGGCCCTCCCAAATTACGCAATCGCCGCAGCGCGCCTCCAGGTGCAGCGCCCCCCGGCGCAGGTACAGGATCAGAGCCTCGGCGAGCGGGCGGTCGACCTGGAGGCGGCAGTCGCGGTCGCCGTGCAGGTTCGCCGTGATGACGGCCTGGGTCAGCCACGGTGAGAGGTCGGCGACGATGCCCCCGCCGGCCTCGCGCGGCGCGTCCCACAGCAGGAGCTGGAGCCGGGGCGGGGCGATGATGCGCCCCACCGGCATAATCACCGGCACGTCGGCGGGGATGTCGGCCAGCGTGACCACCGTCACCGCCGCCGACGTCCGCTCGCCGATCGGGTTCGTCGTGACGACCCGGTAGCTATAGGCCGTGGTCGCGGCGAGCCCCGTGTCGTCGTAGGTGGCCAGCGTCGGGACCAGGCCGCCGGTGATCGTCGTCCACAGCCCCGAGCCGGCCGGCGCGCGCTCGATGCGCTGGCTGTCGGCCCCCGCGCCGGGGGCGGTCCAGGTCAGGCGCACGGTGTCGGTGGACAGGGCCTCGGCAGCCAGCCCGAAGGCCGCCGCCGGGTAGGTCAGGGCCGGGGCGGTGTTGCTCAGCACATCCGCGCCGGCGCCCGTCGCGCGGACGCGGTAGGCGAGCAGGGTGTTGGCGGGGGCATCGCCCGCGTCGTGGAGGAAGGCCCCCGCGCTCGCGCCGAGCCCGGTGGCGATGACCGCCCAGGCGCTACCCGGGATCTGGAACTCGACCTGCTGCGCCGGGGCCGTGCCCGGCGTCCAGGCGAGCTGCACCCCGTTCGGCGTGGCGGTCGCGGTCAGGCCGGACGGCGCGACGACCTCAACCCCGCCGCCCTGCCCGGCGACGGCCCCTACGCCAATGCTGCCGCTGCCGGTGCTCATTACTCCGGCACCAGGTAGCCGCGGCGGCGGCCCGCGCGGACGGTGAAGCCCCAGGTGGCGTCGGTGACCGGGTTGCGGATAGCCCAGGCGGACGGCTCCATCGCCAGGTACGCGACATTGATCGTCCCGCTCGTGGTGTGCGCCGCGACCGCCCCGCGCGTCGGCAGGCGCGCATACTCGCCGGTGTCGACGCGCCGGATGCGCACGTCGCCGGCCGGCTGCTCGAGCGGGCGCGGGTCGGCTCGCACGCGCAGGTCGGCGACCGGCAGCGGGGCGCGGGCGCCGTGGACCACCGCGCTGGTGCGCGCGGCGTCGGTGACCACCACGTAGTTCAGATCAAGCACCTGCTTGGGCTGGCTGGTGCGGAAGGTAAAGCTGAGCTGACAGCCGGTCGCGGGCGTCGCGGGCATGGGTGCCGGCGGCATGGTGACGATGAACGGCTGGGCCACCGTGCCGGCGGGCGTTGCGGCGGTGGTGGCGGGGATGCTCACCCAGTCGGTCGTATAGGCGGCGCTCACCGCGGCGGGGAGGCCCGCGGCGGTGACGGTCATGCGGACCTCGGCCGGCAGCAGCGAGGTGTTGCGCACGGCCAGGTACACGCCCACCATCGACGCCGCGACGCCGTCGGTGATCACGCGCGCCTCCGCCGGCCCGCCCGACGCGGTGAAGCGCAGCACCGTCCCCTCGTGCGCCCCCGACGTGCTCTCGCTCAGCGTCGACCACGCCCCGCCGCTCAGGGCCTCCGTGGTCAGCGCGGACGGGCCGCGCGTCTGGATGGTGGCGAAGCCATCCCCGATCAGGAACATCCCCGGCTGGTAGCCGTCCTTGTACGCCTTGGTCCAGGCCGGGAAGTTCCCGGCCTCCACCCAGGTCGGCGACGGGTAGGGCAGCGCCCCCGCGAATCCGCAGAGCGCCACCGACGGCCCGGCGACCCCGGCCACGGGGATCGCGGTATCTTCCGCCCCCAGCCACAGCCCGCGCCGCCGGAAGCGCACCCCCGCCCCCTCGATCTCGCGCACCATCAGCATGTCGTTGAAGCTCCCCGGCAGCTCCAGCCCCGCGTCGGGGTTGCCGAGCACGGCGCACTCCAGGGGCGCGGGCAGGGCGGAGCCGTCGGGCTGGTAGCGCAGCCGCACCGCCGGCGCGTCGGCCCCGCCCTCGGCCCAGCGCTCGGCCTGGAGCATGAGCGCCTGCACGGCCTGCAGGCGCTGGTAGAGTGCGGTGTCACCCGCCGCCCCCCACTGGTTCACCGCGATCTGCTCCTCGACATCCGCGAACGGCCCGCCCCCGCCGAGGGTGGCGCGGTTGAGCGGGGCCACGCGCGGCGCCCAGCCCCCTTCTTGCAAGGCGCTGGTCGTCCCGTTGGTCAGGGTGACGGTTGAAATGCCGTCGGTCAGCTCTAAAAATGGCATGGCCTAGTCCATCCGCCGGCGCACCTGGGCCGTGCGGCCCGCCTCGCGCAGCCCGTCGGCCACGCCCTTCCGTACCGCCCCCTCGACGAACGCGCGCAGCTCCGCCCCCGGCGTCGCCCCCGCCGGCAGGGTCACGTTGACGCTGAGGTTGAGCAAGTTATCGACGCCGCCCGCGCCGGCCCCGGCCAGCCCCGCCGCCCCTGCGGGCGCGGGCAGCAGCGTCTGCGGCTGCCAGGCGAGTGCGGGCGGCGGGACGAGCAGCCCGCCCACGGCGGTGGCCGCGGCCCCGGCCAGCGCGGCCCGGCCCTTCAGCACCTCGGCGGCGATGCCCTGCACGAACGGCAGGCCCAGCTCGCGCCCGGCCACCTTTGACGGCGAGGCGATGCCAAGGCGCTGCTGGGCGGCGCGGATCGCGGCCTCCAGGATGCCGCCCAGCGTCGTCTGGAGCATCCCGGCCTGGGCCAGCATCCCCTGCGCGATGCCCCGGATGGCGTCGGCCCCGGCGCCGTACACATCCTCCTGCGAGAAGTAGACAAGGTTGCCGAGCTGCCGGATGGCGTCCTCGGCATCGCGCAGGGCGGCGGCCTGCTCAGTCGCCCGCTCGCGGGCCTGGGTCGCGTAGAGGCCGAGCTCGTTCTGCTGGGCGGTGCGGAGCAGGGCCAGGCGCTCCTCCAGGCGGGCCCGCTCGGCGTCGTTCGTCGCCGCCGCAATCTGCTGGCGCAGCCGGGCCTCCTCGCCGATCTGGCGGGTGGCGATCTGCAGGTAGCGCGCCCGCTCGGCGGGGTCTTCGAGCGCGTTCGCCTGCTGCTGGGCCGCGATGAGCTGCGCCTGGGCCTCGTCGGCGATGCGCTGCTGGGCCGCCTGCACCTCCTGGGCGGCCATCGCCCGCTCGCGCCAGTATTGGCGGTTCGCCTCCAGCCCGGCGCGCTCGGCCTCGAACGCCGCCTCGGCGCGGGCGCGCTCCTCGCGCAGGCTGGTCAGCGTATCGTTCGTGTCGGCGAGCTGGTCCTGGAGCCGGTCGCGGGCCGTGTCGCGGGCGCGCTGCTCCTCGGCCTCCAGCTCGTCGAGCTGCCGCTGAAGGTCATCGCGGCGGGCGTCGCTGATGCCGGGGGCGTCGCGGCGGGCCTCCAGGCTCGCCCGGCGCTGCTGAAAGCGCGCGGCCTCGCGCGGGTCAAGCAGGTCGCCGCCCCCGGCCAGCGCGGCCTCCAGGCGGGCCCGCTCGCGCTCCGCCTCGGCGATGCGGTCATCGTTCTTCGTGACCTTGCCCCACGCCTCATCAATCGCCTTCTGCGCCCGCTCGATCTCCTTGACCATCCGGTCAACTTCGGCGTTGGTGGGCGTCAGCTGGTCGATCAGGTCAAGCGCGCCGATCTGCCCGCGGGCGAAGTCGGCCGCCCCCTGGTAGGCATCGGCGAGCAAGGGCCCGAGGGCGTCCTGGATGGTGCCGGCGAAGGCCTGCGCCTCCTCCAGCACCGCCCAGCTGATCTCGCCAGCGGCGTCGAGCAGCACCTGGAGGTTGGCGAGCATCCCCTCAGCCATACCGGCGGTGATCTGCTGGCCCACCTCCTCGTTAAACAGGCGCGACGGGCTGGCAATGGCCGCGGCCGCCTGGGTCGCCTGAAGGGCCGCGTCGACCAGCCGCTGGGCGGCGGCCTCGACGGCAGCCAGCCCGGCCTCCAGGCCGGCGACCAGTCCGGCGACCACGTCTGCCCCGGCGTCCTCCATCTCGGCGGGGGCGTCGCCGGCCGCCTTCGCCAGCGCGGGGCCTGCATCCCCGATGACGCGCAGCGCGTCGGGCAGGGCCTGTGTAAAGCCCAGCGCGATGCCCTGAGCCACGGGCTGGCCGACCAGCTCCGCCATGACCCGCGACGGGCTGCTGATGCCGAGCGCCTGGCGGATGGGTGCCGGGATCTGGGCGACCTGCTGCGCCAGCCAGTTCTTCACCCCATCCCAGGCGTTCTGAAAGCCTTGCTTAATACCGTCGACGACGCCCTTGCCGATGCTGGCCGCGGCCGACACCATCGCGCCGACCTGTCCCCCGATGAAGGCCAGCACGTCGCCAACGAACGTGCCAAGCGCGCCCAGCGCGCCCGGGAGCGCGGTGGTCAACACCCACTCGACCAGGGCATCAGCCCACGTGACCATCGTGTTGACGATCTCGGGCAGGGCTGCGCCCAGCGCCCCGAGCAGGAGGCCGACCATCTGGCCGAGGGCGACGACGAGGTCGGCCGCCGTCGGGCCGACCCACGCGAGGAAGGCCAGCGCCCAGGTGCCAAGTTGTGCGGCAATGCCCGGCACCTGGGCGGCCACCCAGCCGAGTACCTGGCCGACCAGCACGAGCAGGTTGGCGAGCACGCCGGGGGCCGCCTCGATGGCGAATGCGATGAACGCCGCCGCCCAACCAGCCACCGCCTCGACGATGCCGGGCAGGGCGGCGCCGACGGCGCCGAGGAGTTGCGCGACGAGCCCGCCGAGGTTGGCAAGTAGGCCGGGGGCGGCCTCAACCGCCCACTGGGCGAAGGCCAGCGCGTAGGGCTGCACCGCCGCGATGATTTCGGGGATAGCTGCGCCGATGGCCCCGATGACGCCCGAGAGGAGCAAGCCAACGCCGGCAATCGCGGCGGGCGCGGCGTCAAGCAACCCCTGGCCGACGGCGGCGGCGATGGGGGCCGCCGCGGCGAGCACCTGCGGCACGGCGTTGACCAGCCCGCCGATGATGCCGTCGATCAGGCCCTGCACCGGGCTCGCGTCGCCACCCTCGCCGAGCCCCGCGAACAGGTTGGCGAACACCTCGCCCAGGGCGCCGAAGTCGCCGGCCATCACCGCGGCGCTGACCTCGCCGATGGTGGCACTGATCTGCTGCAACGCACCGACGGCGGCCTGGGCGGGCGCGGAGAGCTGGCCCAGCGCCTCCTCGCTCCCCATGATGGCCTGGGCGAAGGTTGAGACAACGTTAATCCCTGGCGTGATCACGTTGTCGAGGAGCGCGGTCAGGACGGGCAGCAGCGCGGAGCCGATAATAATCTGGAGGGTTTCGATCGACCCCTTCATCGAGTCGAGCGCGAAGTTAAAGCCCTGGTTCTGGACGGCGGCTACGTCGGCGGCCGTGCCCGCCCCGGCCATCGCCTCGCCCATCGCGTTGAAGCCGTCCGCCCCCGCGCCCGCCAGCGCGACCGCGGCACCCATCGCGTCGTTGCCGAAGATGGTCTGGAGCGCGGCGGTCTTCTCCGCCTCACTCAGCCCCGCCAGGCTGCCCTGGAGGAGCGAGGCGGCCTGCTCCATGCCGACGAACGCGCCCTCCGCATCGTAGAAGACCGACGTATCAAACGACTGTACGAACTTCGCCGCCTGCTCGCTGGTCATCCCTTGCTGGACCGCGAGCACGCCGAGTTGGTCTGCCAGCGCCTCGGCCGAGGTGCCTGCCGGCTCGATGCCCTGCTCGGCAAGATACGCGAGCGCGTCGCTGGTATTGAAGCTCAACAGCCCCAGATCGCGCATCGCATCGATGGCCGGGGCGGTCGTGGGCTGGATGCGCAGCAGGAAGTTATTGAGCGAGGTGCCGGCCGTCGAGGCGCTGGCGAAGTTCGGCGCCAGCAGGGCCATGGTCTGGATCAGATCCTGGTACTCGACGCCGGCCGTCTCCGCCGTGCCCTGCGCGTTGGCGAGGCCGGCGGCCAGATCCTCAACGCCCACCGTCGAGGCGTTGGCGGCCTGGGTCAGGAGGTCGGAGACCTGCGCGGCCGTCACCCCCTGATCGCCCCACACCCCGAGCTGCTTGGCGACGATCTCAGCCGCGTTTGCCAGTTCGACCTGCCCCGCCGCCGCGAGGTTCAGCGTGGCCTCGGTCGCCGCGTCCATCACGTCGGCCACGGGCACGCCGCCCTTAACCAGCTCGGTCATGGCGGCGATGGACTGCGAGGCGGAGAAGGCGGTGGAGGAGCCGAGGGCGAGGGCTTTGGCCTCGACATCCGCGAAGGCGAAGCCGGCCTGGGCCAGCGCGTCGCCGGAGATGGCCGCGAGGTTGTTGACCGCGGACTCGAAGTCGCCGGCGGCAGCGATGCTGCCGCCGATGGCCGCCGCAACGCCCTGCGCGGCGTCGTAGGCCGCGTTGCCGAGCAGCGTAAAGCCGGCGATGGCCGGGCCCGACGCCCCGCCGACGCCCTCCAGCTGGCCGCGCAGCTCCTTCAGGCCGGCCTCGGCATCCGACTGGAGCTTGATAATGAGGTTGAGGGTCGAGTCGCTGGCCATGGCGCTGCGCTCCCCTGGTCAGGGTGGCAGCGCCTGCCCAGTAGTAGGGGGAGCGCTCATCGGTCGCGGGGAAGGCCAGCGGTAGGCGTTGCCCGCGTCCGGGGGAAGGTCAGGTTACGGGGCGGCCTGGTCGAGCAGGGCCGCCGCGCTCAGCACGAGCCGGCGCAGCCCCTGCCACAGCGGGGTGGCGGGCGCCGTCTCGGCGATGAGCTGCCCGGCCTCGGTCGCCAGCCGGGCGAGGCCGCGGTACAGGCGGAGCTCACGGGCGCTTCGCTGCTCACTCGTCGGGGGCGGGTTTGATCTCGGCAAGGTCGACATCCTCACTCACCCATCCGCCCTGCCCGCGGCGGCCCTTGCGCTGCTGCTTCTTTCGCTCTTCGGCATCCACCTCGACGTCGGCGTTGAGCCGGGCGATCAGCTCGTCGACAAAGTCGGGGTCCATTGCGGCGACCTGCTGCGGGGTCCAGCCGAACCGCACCGCCAGGTCGACCTCCAGATCGTAGTCGCCGCCGACCGGCTCACCGTTTAGCCGGCCACGTCGACGGTCGCGCCAGCGCTGCTTGATCCAGCCGTAGTAGCTGGCGTGGCGCTGGCCTCCGGTTTTGGGGCCGGCGCCTGGCGCAGCGGGTTGCGCTTGCCGATCTCCTCGATGACCGCGTTGACCAGCGGCTCGTCGGCGTCGAGGCGGTCAACGTTCGCCTGGGTGAGCGCCACGCCGGCGAAGGCCGGGCCTTCCCAGCGCAGCACGTTGTGGCGCAGCAGTGCCAGCGTGTAGGCCCCCATCGACAGGGCGACCTGCGCGACCCCGTTCGTCCCGCCCTGCTGCGCACTGATTTGCATCAGCTCGTCCTGGACCGTCTTGCGGGCGCGAATGCCCATCTTGCCCGTGATCCAGATCGTGTTGATCTCACCCTGGGTGTGCTCGGCCAGGCCGTTGCGGAAGGCGCGGAACCGGGCCTCCTCCAGCGCCCCGATCGTGCCGTCGGGAAGCTGGTAGACGACGACGCGCTCGTCGGTGACAAACATGGGTAGGCTCCTTACAGCGTCGTGCGAGTGTTCTGGACGCTCATATTGAAGTCATGGCCGGCGGTCACGTCGTACTGGCTCATCACGGTGAACTGGATGGTGCGGTTGGTGCCCTCCAGATCGCCCCAGTCGTTGAACTCCAGCGGGCCGTAGATCTCGGTTTGGACGTAGTGATAGAATCCATCCTCAATCTCAGGGCCGTTGAGGCGCCAGCGGATTTTGCACGGCGTCGTGCCGTCGTAGTTCTGGAAGATGTCGTACTGCGCCATGTCGAGCAGCTCGAACGTCATGGACAGCTCAGCGTGGCGCTTACCGCGGCCGGTGCGGATGAAGTTGCGCCCGCCCGTCGGGCCGACCGCTCCGTGTTTGCGGACGATGCCGGTGTCGTGGCTGAACTCGGCCGAGATGAAGCGTCCGCTGATCTCGGTCGTGCCGATAGCGCTACTGGTGTCGAGCCACAGCTGCATCTCGGCGGGGGTGATCAGCGGGGCGGTGAGCTGCGGCGGCACGCTCACCGGATCGTTCTGCGTCGGGAACCGCCCGAAGCCTGACACGCTCATCGTGGCACCGTCCGTGCCCGAGGCGTCAGCGCTGATGGTCAGGTTCTCGATCATGTTGTAGACCGAGCGGAACCACTTGGTGTTGGGGTCACCCCAGAACAGCGTCGCGGCGCGCAGATCGTCCGCGGTCATGGTTGGGTTGAACGCCCACAGCCGGGCGCTGGTGGCACCGCTGGGCGTGGTCGGCGTCGTCACGCCGCCCTTCAGCGCCATGTTGAGCAGCACGGGCAAGAGAAAGTTGTCGAGCGGCCCCTCGCCCTCCCACTCGCTCCAGTCCCGCACCGGGCGCGAGCGCGAGAACTCGGCCAGGTGGCCGCGGTTCTCCTCGGGGCGGTAGTAGTCGCGGCGCGGGCTGATGCTGCCGGTGAACGGCATGTTGTGTGTCGGGGTCGTGGTGGCCGTGCCGCGCTGTGTCGTCGTCGCGCCAGCGCTGAGGCCCAGGAGCAGGGATTCAAAACTGATCTCAGCCATTGTGATGTCTCCTCAGCGCACGCGGCGCGGGTGCGAAACGCACACAGCCCCGCCACCTCGGGGAGGCGCGGGGCCTGGCGAGGAGACGGGGCCTAGTCAGTCGAGAAGGCCGTCAGGTTGTCGGGCCGCTACCCCTCGGCCGGGGCCTTGTCGGCCTTGTCGGCCGTGCGCGAGCGCCGGGCGGGCGGGCCGCCGGCGTCGGGGCTGTCCTCGGCCGGCGCCGCACCCAGCGTGTCGTCGGCCGCCCCATCGGGCTGCGGCGTGGGCGCTTCGCCCTCGGCCTTGGCCTTCGCCTTGGGGGCGTTGGCCGTGGCGACGTAGTACGGCTGGGCGCGGATGCTGTCCTGGAGCCACTCCGGCTGCTCCAGGAACTCGCGCACGGTCAGGCTCCGCAGCGGCACCCCGGGGAGCGCCGCGATCGGGGTGCCCTTCTCGTCCTCGTTCCGGTCCTTCCGGTAGGAAAAGGCGATCTTGTCGGCGTCGTCACTCATCGTCCGCTCCTGATGGCTGGGCCCTTCACCAGGGCTGTTGTCGTCACGTCGATCACCCGCTGCCACGCCCCGCCGATGGTGAGAAAGCCCGCCCGCACGTCCCCGAGCTCCAGGATGCCGCTCGGGATCAGATCGTCGAGGCGGCTGGCCGCCGCCCGGCCCAGCGCGTCGAGGATGGGATCGACCAGGGCGGTCAGGATCTCCTCGGCCCGCTCCTCGCCGGCCCACGGCCCACAGAGGCGATGGATGCAGGTGTAGCGTCGGGCCTGCACCTGGCCGGTAGCGCTGACCGGCACCGCGTCGAGCAGGGTGTAGATCATGGGCCAGGTGTTCACCGCCTTCGGCTCAAACCCGAGGACCAGGCGCACCCCCGGTACCGTGCGCAGGTAGCGGTGCTGCGCGTCCCGGATGGCCGGGTAGGTCGGGACGTGGACGCTGTCACTCATCCCGTCACCCCCGACCACACCGCGATCCCAGCCTCGGCCAGGATGCGGTCGATCTCATCCTCGACGTCGTCGATGCCCAGCTCCATGAAGGGATTGGTGCGATGCACCGGCCGGGCGTAGATCACGTTCGTGCCGACCACGCCCTCCGTCACCGAGCGCACGCTGCCAGTGATGGAGCGGCGCAGGTGGCCCGTCCGCACCGGCGTGCGAAGCTTGATGCCCCGCTCGGCGGTGAAGACGATGCGCGCGAGCGCGGGTGCCAGGGCAGCGGCGATGTCGAGCGAGCCCAGCCGCGCGGCGGCCTCCTCGGGGGTCATACCGGCATCTCCGTGAGGCGGTCCCGCACCGCCCGCAGCACGCTCTGCTGGGCGCGGGTCAGCCCGCTGACAAAGCGGGTGTAGCTGCCGTCGTCGGCCCCCTGCACCTCGGCAAAGCCCCCCGAGGTTTTGGACCGCCAGATGTTGACCGCCAGCTCCAGACAGATCTGCTGGATGCCGGCGGGCGGCGGGCCGAAGCCCCAGCGCGCCGTCACCGTGTAGGTGCTGCCGGCCGCCCAGGTCAGCCCGCCCAGGGTGCCGACCGGCCAGCCCGCCTCGGGGTAGCTGGCCCCCCAGCCCGTCAGGGCCGCCCCGCTCCACGCCACCGCCGACACACTGCCCGGCGCGTGCGGTGGGAGCCACAGCACCCCGCCGCCGTAGCTGCGGACCGTGCGCGCCTGGGGCGTGCTGTAGCCGTCGAAGCGGAAGCCCAGGATCTCCTCGATGACCCCCGTGGCCCGGTCGAGCACGTCCTGCAGGTCCTGGTCGAGGGTGGGCCGCACGCTCACCGCCACGTTGTCGCCCGTCAGGTCAGCGCCCACCGCCACCAGCCGCTCGGCATCGTCGGCGAGCGGCGGGTGGAAGCGGACGCGGTACGGGCCGCCTTTGGGACCGCGCACCTCAACAATCGGCTCGCCGTTGGGCTGGGCGTATTTGGCGAGCGCGGACAGCCCGGCCAGGGCCTCGCGCACCGTGCGCGCGCTGGCCGGGTACGCCACCGTCTCCGTCTCGCCGTCGTAGCTCAGCCCGAGCTCGCCCCCGGTCGCCCCGGTGACGGTCACGCGCTGCTCGGCGTTCTCCGGCACCTGGTCGCCCAAGTAGGCGCGGAGGTCGGCGATGGAGGCGTAGGAGGCCATCGGCTACTTGCCCTCGCCCTCGGGCTTGGGGGCGGCCGCGCGGTGACGTTCCGTCGGCTTCGACGGGCGCCGGCCGGCGGCGGCGGGGGCGTCCTCCTCGGCGGGGCGGGTGAACAGGTCGGGCGCGACCACCTCGGGCTCGGGCGAGCCGGGCGACTGGCCCAGGGCGTCGAGGGTCGGCGTGGGCACGGCGCGGTCGGCGGCCTCGCGGGCGGCCTTGATCGCCTCGGGCGTCTGCTCGGGCCCGGCCTGCACCAGGCCGTAGCGCTGGGCCACGGCGTAGGGGATGGTCTGGCCCTTGCGGCCGACCAGCTCCTCGCGCCCGTCGGGCAGGCGGTTGTAGGTGTCCTCGTCGAGCGTGACGCCGGGCTGGCCGGCGGCGGTGGGCTTCACTTCCAGGGGCATCGCGGGCTCCTTCGTGGTGCGGGGCGGCGGGTCGCCACCGCCCCCATGCGATCGGCGGGCGGCCGGGGCCGGGGGCTACGGCGTGGGCTCGGTCAGGGTCAGGACACAGAAGGCCTTGGGCCGCACGACGGCGAAGGCGGCGCGCAGCTCGGCCAGCACGGCCACGGCGTTGCGCAGGAAGAAGTCGTTGGGCTCGCCGACGCGGATCTCGGTCTCCATGCGGTCCCAGAGGGTGGCCCCCATCGTCCAGTCGCCGACGACGCCCTTGTCCGCCGCGATCACGGGGGACTCGTAGACCGGCAGGCGCCACAGGCGGCCCGTGGTCGGGTCCCAGATCTTGACATAGTGCTCGTCGTCGCCGCGCTCCAGCTCGATCTCCTCGGTGTCGGTCGGGTTGAGCAGGATGCCGTTGGGGGTGTAGAACTCCAGCATCACGTCGGTGATCCCGCGCCGGATGGTGTCGGCCACCGAGTCGCCGGCGGCCGCGCGAGCGCCCGTGCCGCGGGTGCGGGTGAGCACGCCCGAGGCGTTGATGATGCCGGCGAAGTTCTCGCCGCTGCCGCTGCCCGCCACGATCTGCTGCTCCAGCACCACGCGCAGCATCTCGGTGAGCTGGGTGTCGATGATGTTCTGGAGGTTGGGCGCGTCGCGCAGGATGTTGCGCGAGGCCGGGATCCAGGTGGCGATGGTGCGGACGTTCGTCGAGAGCAGGTCGAAGGTGATGCCGCTCTCCGGCTTCAGGCCGAAGTTGCCGCCGGTGTACTCGGCCACCGGGGCCGCGTTGTTGGTGCGGGTGTCGACCTTGACGTACTCGACGACGTTGGAGTCGGTGCGGCTGATGTTGACGAGGTCGAGGATGGAGCGCGGGCGGAAGGGCAGGTCGATGATCTCGGTCTCGCGCTGCGCGTCGAGCAGCGCGCCGCCGGTCGCCTCGGTGCCCTCGTAGAGGGGGGCCTTGACGTTGACCGGCTCCATCCGCTGCTTCTGGTTGGTCGCCATCCGGCGCCCGGCCTCCGCGGTGGCCGTCTTGAACTGATCGGACTCCACCACGCGCCGGCCCCAGCTCTTGCGGGGCTTCTGGCTGGCGATGGCCTGCCCGGCCACCTTCGCCTGGCCGGCGGGCTGGTTCACCAGCGCGTCGGCGCTATCCAGCTCCAGCAGGGCCTCCAGCTCGGCCTTCTTGCCCTTGCCGTCCTCGGTCAGCTTGAGGAAGGCGGTGCGCTCGTCGGCGGTCGCCTTCTCGCCCTTGGTCTCCAGGTCGGCGTAGGCCGCCTTGGCCTGGTTGGTCAGCGTCTGCAGCTCGGTGCGCAGCACGCGGATTCGCTCGTCGTAGCCCACGTCAGGCTCCTTCGTTGAGGAAGATGAGATAGTCGAGGTTGGACTTGAGCATGGCGAGGCTGGGAACCGACGGTGCGTGCGTGCCCGTGTCCGGGCGGCGCGGCGCGGCCTTCGCATCCTCCTCCTCCTCGTCGGTCATGCCCTTACAGCTCGTGCAGCCGAGCTGCACGGCGAGCTTGTGGATGGCGTTGAGCGCCCGGACGTCGTCGGCCGAGTGGCGAGCACCCGCCTTCTGGGCGCGGGTTAGCTGGTGCTCGATCTGGCCGAGCAGGAGATCCAGCGGCATGGTCCAGATCGCCCCGTCGGCTTTGCTGGCCCGGGTGGCGGGGTTGGCGCCCCAGAGCACGTCGGAGGTTTCCCACAGCCGCTGCTCGTGGATGAGCCGCAGCCGCTGGCCGCCCTGCTCGACGAACTCGAAGCGGATCGGGTCGTACATGTAGGACATCTCATAGGGCCCGCCCTTCTGGATGCCCTCAAACACCCATTCCGCCAGGGGGCTGCGCTCGAGATACGTGCGCCGCACCTCGGCCCCGCCCGTCGCCTCGGGGAAGGCGGCCAGCACCTCCTGGGGCAGCGCGTCGCGGCCGACCTCCTGGAGGCCGTCGATCACGGCGATGGCCGGCTGGCTGGTGTCGTGCTGCCAGAGGTGATGGATCTTGCCCCGCCGCTCGCGGAAGGTCTTCGCGAACGAGCCCGGCATGCACACGTCGAGGTAACTGTCGACGTTGCCGAAGACGCTGAAGACCCCCACGACCGTGCGGCCGTCGATGTCCTTGGTGAAGTGGGGCAGGGCCTTGGGGGCGCGGCTGGCCGGGTCGTTCTGCTGGACCAGCGCGCCGGGCTGGCGGTCCTTCAGCCACAGCGCCGGGGCACTCTTCAGCGCATCGCCCTCGGCGGCGGGGGGCGTCGTGTCGCCCACGGCCAGCGGGTGGCCCTGCGCGTTCAGCGCGTCGCCGGTCTCGGCGGGGGTGGCGTCAACCGCCGGCTCCGCCACGCCCGCGCCGTCGGCCGGCTCGCCCGCGGCCGCGGCCCCCGCTTGCGCGGCGTCGACCACGTCCGGCACCGCCTCCCACGGCGCACCCCCGAGGGCGTAGTCGGTGTACGCCGTGCCCCAGCCGAGGGTCACGGTATCGAACCAGACCTCGATCGGCCAGGGGGCCGGAAGGTCGACGGCCTCGCCGGCGGGGACGTAGGCCAGCGTGATGTGCGGGTCGTGGCCGTGGCGGTCCTCGACGGGGAAGCCCGCGCCCGCCAGGCCCTCCTGGAGCCGCACGAGCCAGCGGGCCAGGTCGGGGCTGTCGAAGGAGCAGTAGACCGCGTCAACCCCGTCCTCGCCGCTGAACCGGCCCATGCCGCTGATGGTCCCTGCAACAGGGGGCAGCTCCGCCGCCATGGCCTGCACGACCGCCGCGACGGCCGCGCGCCGGGGCTCGAGATCCGCCGCCTCGCCCAGGTAGCACAGGGTCAGGTGCAGCTCGTCGGCGGTGTGGACCAGCGCCCCCGCCGGCCAGCGCGCGGCGGGGAGGGCCAGCGTGGCCAGCAGCGGGCTGCGCAGCATGAGCACGGCCGTGGTGTGCTGCGGGGCCACCACCGTTGTCGTGGTGGTGACGAGGAGCGCCTTCTCGGGTCGCTGGGCGGCGGGGCTAGGCTTGCGCATCGCGTGCTCCAGGCTGGGCGGACATGCAAATAGCCCCGCCACCTCGGAAAGGCGCGGGGCCTGGCGAGGGGACGGGGCCTGATGGAGAGGCCGTCAGGTTGTCGGGCCGGTCAGCTCAGGTATCGACTGCGCAAATACTTCACGATCATCATCAGCGCATCGTGGACGACGCGGGCCAGGGCGCGGAACTCCGCCTTGATCGCCTCGGGGGCCGGTTGGACGGTCTCAGGCTCGTGCATCACTGCGCTACTCGCTGGTGGGAGTGGTGCCCCGGCCGTCGCCGGGGCGGGCGCCCTCATTGCCGTGAGCCCTCGGTGGCGGGCTGTGGCATTGGAGCCACGAGCAGGACTTGCACCTGCGGCCTCCCCGGCGCGTGCGGCCGGGATGCTCTGCTGCTGAGCTACCGTGACGTGCCGCCGGACTTCCAAGTTCGCCAACTCTCGCCCGGCGTATGATCATTGTCACACGTGACAATTGCCCGCAGTATACCATGGCGGTCAATATGCCGCCAAACCAGTTTCGGGCGTTGTCGCCAGTGGCAATCATTATGCGAGCACGGGCGCGGCAGCCGCCAACATGGAGCGAGCGGCGGAGCGACGTCGCTCGTCAGCGCTGGACAAGGTGATGGGGACAACTTCACGTCGAACTGCCTCTAGCGCTGAGCAAACGGATTAAAATTTTTGAATAGACCGCCCAGTACCGCCATTGGAGGGTCGCATCTCATGCGGTTCCCTTCGTAGGACATGTGCGCCATATAGCACGCAAGCACTAATGCTTCTTCAAGGGTATTGGCTTCGGACTCACCACCTCCATCACTGATACACACGCGGTACTGCATAGAGATAGTCGAGGTGCCGTCTTTCGCCCCTAGCTTGAATAAAGGCGTGATCGTAATAGTTTTGTTTGTACGGAGCACAAGGTCGATCATCTGTAGTAGCATTTCCGGCGATGGTGTATTCATGGGCCCTTGCCTTTCACACTAAAACGGGCGCGATCGCACACGTACATCTCGGATGGGCTGGCGGATGGGCGATACCCCGGGCGAACTCCTCGCCCAGGTCGACCACCTGCCCGCCGAGGCCCTGGCAGATCGGGCAGGGCTCAGGCCCAAGCAGCCACTCCTTCCCTTGTACCACCCCGCTCGCCCGGTAGGCGGCGATGCTGCCCCGGCTATACGCTTCGGCGCTTTCTGTAAGCGCGATCAGCCGGGCGCGCTCGCGGCTGTGGCCCTCGCCCAGCCCCTCGATCGCCCGGGCCAGCTGCTCGACGCTCCAGCCCTCGGCGGCGGCCTGCCCCACCAGCCCGCGGATCTCCTCGCGGGTCGTCTCGGCGATGTCGCGCACACGGGTGGCGAGGTCCGACAGGATAGCCTGGACGAAGGGGTTGTCCACGTCGAAAGCCACGTCGACGCCCAGCACGTCGGCGGCGTCGGCGAACGCGGCCGGCAGGGCCAGCAGATAGGCACGGCGCAGCAGCAGGCCGAGCCGGGCGCCCAGGTCAAGGCCGAGCTGGTCAATGGTGGTCATCAGTCAGGCCCTTCCTTGCCACCCCAAGCGCCTCAATTTCACGGGCCAGCGCGCCGTCATGGATATTGCCAAATGGAAAGGAGGCGTACCAAAGCGCCTCCGGCAAAGAAGGTGCCTGTGCATCGTTGCGCCGCCCATCAGTGCCGCGAAGCAATACAACGTACTCGGGGCCGCCGGGAAGGCCGGGTACGTCCTCATACCTCAACTCGACCTCGATCCCATGTCGCAGCATCGCCTTTATGATCTCGTATGCGTTGGCCTCAGTAAATGCGCGATCGTACGTATCGGACATCTACCCCTCCCTCGCAGCCTTAGCCACGTGCGTGTACTGCGCGCCCAGATCGAGGCCGAGCCGGTCAACGCTGGTCATGAACCCGCTCTTCACCATGCAGCCGCTGCCGCAGGCGCTCCCATGCCTGCTCAATCATGGCCTCCTCTGGCCACGGAAATGCGTTCAGTGGCTCATCCGGCACTGAAGGCAACGGAACCGCGCCTCCCTGCGTGATGAAGTCTATGAACCGCGGCCCTTCCCCGTTCACCCAAACCTCACCCCAGATCCCGATCGGATCAAAGGCCACGATGTCAACACACGTATGCGTGCGCCGATATGCCATGGCATCGGCCCACGCCTTGCGCGGATCGTCATACCAAGCGGTTGGATTGAACATGCCGCCGCCGGTCAAGCGGCTCGCATACGCAAACAGCAGGTAAAACGTCGCGTTGCGCAGCAGATCACCTTCAAGATCATCCGTCGTCATCCGCAACCTCCTCGCCGGGGCCAAGCAGCTGCATGGACAGCAGCACCGACAGGCCGTCGGGGTAGCCCGCCGATACCATGAGGCTGTCGGGCGCGTCGTCGCAGGCCGCCGCCAGCGCGTTGGCGGCCTGCACCATCGCCCGCGAGGTGGCCACCGCGCGAGCCACGCGCACCGGGCCAGGGACCAGGAGCTCGGGCGGCAGCACGGCCCGCTTCGGTGGCGTACCACCGGCTTCGCGTGGTGGCGGTGCATCGGTCGTGGCACGCCGCACGGGGACGGCGGCGAGGGTCGTGCCGGCGGGGGCGATGTGGCGCAGGGCCAGGCCGATCAGCAGGGCCGCCAGGCGGCCGCGGGCGTAGGCGATCATGGGGTCTTCCTCTCAGGCGGCGACAGCGTGAGCCGCAGCGTGTCCCCATCAATTTCCATCGTTTCGATGATACCCACCGATCGCAAGGCGAGATCACCCGAGCCTTCACACAGATGGTCGCCGGGCAGCGGAATACACGCCGGCACGGGCGATAGCTCCACCTCAATGCGCGGTGGCCCAACCGGCTGCCGTATTGCAGGGTGCCGGCGCAGCGATAACAGGGTGAGCACCGTTGCAGTGTACGCACGCTGCCACCAGGACAGGCGACCCTGGCCCACTTGAAAATGCTGCCACCACAGGCGTGGGGACAACAACAGGCGTCGCCACCAGGGGCGCGGTTTTAGGCGAATAATCACAGTGGTGTCTCCCCCGGTTTTGGCACATACTCCGGCCAGTGCCACGAGTCCGGCTGCGTGCCAGTCGGATCGTAGGGGCAGTCGTCGAGCAGCCAGAGCACACTGCCCGCGTGGCTGCCGCGCTCGTTGATAATGTCCCACGGCTTGACCATGGCCAGCACGCACAGCCGCGCGCCATCCTGTGGGTCGATGATGTGCGCGGGGCGATGATGGCCCTCGTAGGTCACAATGTGGACCACGCGCCCGACGGCGGGCGTGTGGGGCATTGGTGGAGTCATGCCTTCCTTCGCTTCTTCAGCTCGCGGCGATGCCGGCGCCCGGCAGCACCCCGCCCCGACGGGACCGGAATGCCGGCGCGGCGGGCGTTGCGCGCTAGCATCCGGCGGCCTGTTGCCAGCACAAAGGTGGCCTTAAACCCGCGCGTTGCATACGTCGTCGGAACAGCGGCCACGTTCGAGTCATTTCCTGCGGTGTTCAGCTCCCACTCGACCGCCGGCAGGGCATGTGCCACGCCATCCTTGCCAACCCAGGTCAGACCCGTGCCAACGATGGTACGCATTACCTTCCCTCACTCACCGGCCGGCGGCGCACCGCGCGGCGCACGGCCCGCTCGATAGCCTCCTGCTGCTGCTGGGCGAGCTGCGCCGCGTGCCAGTCGCCAGCCATGCGCACGGCCAGCGCCTCGGGCAGCCCGGCCTCGATCAGCGCCCGGAAGTAGTGCGCCGCAGCCTGGGCCATGTCGCTGAGCACGTCGTGCCGGTCGCGCTTGGGCGGCAGCGACTGCGCGGTTGTGATCACCGGCTCCACCGCAAGCTGGGTGATTCGGCCGACCACCATCCCGCCTGACCCAAGATGCACCTCGTCGCGGGGCATCGTCGGATCAAGCTGAACCGGGAGCTTGTGCCACTCCATCGCCTACCCCCCCCTCATACGTGAAGCGCTGCTCGCCGCTCCATAGGATAATGTCGCCCTTCGCCGCGTAGGTCTGCACGCCGTTGTCGAGCTGGACCAGGAACAGCCGCTGGCCGCCCGGGATGGTCTGCATCTTCACCATCCCCGGCCGGTCGCCGGGCACGAGCTGCCCGCGCTGGCCCGCCCAGGGGTGGTCACCGCGCAGCTCGATGTAGTCCACCGACTCGGAGGCGTGGCCCACCTCAGGCCTCCTCCCGGATCGCCGCGGCCGCTCGCTGGTACTCGTCGCGCAGGTAGGCGACCAGCTCGCGCTCGAGTGCGGCCGCGATCGGGTCGGTTGACGCTGCCTTCAAGGCCATGGTCGCCAGCCGGCGCAGCTTGCGCGCCTTCGCCGGCACGTCCTCCGTGGCTGTCGCCGGGTCGCCATCGAGGGTGAGCAGCGGCTCGGCGTCGGCGGGTGCGCGGTCCACCGACGCCCCGCCCTGCCCGCTAGGTGAGGCCCCGGCCGGGGTTTCGCCCTCCTCCAGCCAGGCCACCGGCTGCACGGCGATGCCGCGCAGGTAGTAGTCGCCCTGGGGGTCGCGGTCGAGGCCCACGATCTCGCGGAACTCGTTGAGCAGGATGCCGCCGGCCTTGAGGTTCTCGCGGGCGCGGGCGTGCTTGGCGTCCTCGTCCTCCTGGAGGGCCGCCACCTCGGAGGTGTCCCAGCGCAGGCGCACCGCCTCGCTCAGCACCCGCTCGCGCCCCTCGAACGCCTCCAGGAGGGTCATCGTGAGCCACGACAGGATGTCGCCCAGCAGCGGGTCGATGGTGAGGTCCCAGAAGCCAGCGTAGGCCTCCTTCAAATTGGAATAGGTCGCCCGCAGGAGGCCGGTGTAGGCGTAGACGATGAGCGGCGGCACGCCGAAGGCCATGCAGATGCGGCTCTCGCTCACCCCGCGCACCGTCTCGCTTTCCAGCTCGTCGAGCGCCGAGCCGACCTTCTGGTACGCCGCCTCCTCGTCGAGCACGGCCAGGTCGTGCTGCGTGCCGCTGCCCCGGCTGTAGGCCGCCCGCCAGCGCGCCTTGAGGTGGTCCACCTTTTCCTGGTCGAGCCGCTTTTTCACCGTCAGGATGCCCGACGGCACGCCGGCGTTGTTGAAGAAGGCGCGCACGTAGTCGGTCTGCGCGTCGTCGGAGTCGACGCTGCCAAGTGCTACCTCGGCGGCCGGCGGCTCCACCCAGCCCAGCGGCTCCCAGATCAGCAGCTCCTCGGGGGCGAACAGCACCCGCGTGGACCCGTCCCGCCACTCCCAGCCCGTGACCACCTGGTGGCCCTGGTCGTTGGCCCCGGCCACGTGGCGAAGCTTGCGCGGGTCGAGCGGGTTCAGGCCGATCACCGCCCCCGCCGGGCTCAGGAGCTTCTCGGCGAAGAACCGGCCGTAGATGTCGCGCGAGACGATGAAGGCGCGGAAGAAGGCGGCCATGTCCATGTGGTCGTTGGGCCGGATGAGCAGGCGCCGCAGCGGGTGGCCCGCGATGGGCTCGTACGTGTCGGTGCCTGTGCGCTTCTCGACCACGAGCTGCGGCTTGGCCAGCGCGTTGCCCTTGGCCCGGACACAGGCGTAGACCAGCTCGTTGCGGCGCAGCGTGCGGCCCAGCGCGTCGGGGCTCGTGTCCGGGTAGCGCGGGCGCCCCTGGACGCCCATGCGCGGGCTGTCGGCGGCGATGATCGCCTTGGTCGCCGCCCCGTCGGGGCCCGCCCGCGAGGGGCGGCCGAAGGTGTCGGCCCGGGCGAGGATGTTCTTCATGGCACGGCTCATTCGTCAGCACCCCTTCCCAGATTGAAGCCCTCGGCCAGCGACCCCCACACGAAGCCCGCCACCCACGACACCGGCCGGCCCACCACCCACCACACCACGCCCACCATCGCCCCCAGGAGGAGCCCCGGGAAGACCAACAGGTACAGCGCCCAGTCGCGCGGGGTCGTGGGCACGCCGCCGCCGACGAGCACCTGGCGCAGGGCCACCGCGACGATCACGGTGACGAGGACAACCACGGCGCCGCCGAGGGGGGTGTTGGGGTCGAGGGGGGGCATGGCACTCTCCATCAGAAGTACACCCCGTCGCCGGGCAGGGCCTCGGCGGCGATGCGGTCGTAGATGCTGGCGTGGAACAGGTGGTCGGGGGCGGTGTGGGTCCACGTCGCCCGGCTCTGGCCCCGCTCGTCGGCCACGAGCACGCGCACGGGGGCGGTGAGGTGCGCGACCACCTCGCGGTCGTGCACCAGCCGTGCGTCCCAGCGCTCACCCTTGGGGTGCGCGGCCCCGCGGCTCAGGGCGGCGTACAGCGCGTCAGCGGCCATCGTGCGGTTGATGCTGATCAGCCCCTCGTCGTCGTCCTTGGCCCGCCACAGCGTGCCCTCCAGCGCCCGCTCGGTCGGGTACAGCGCCCGCAGCACCACGTCGGGGTGCTCGGCCTGCCAGGCCTGGCAGGCGTGCAGCTCGGGGTGGGCGTCGATCACGCACCGGCGCACGTCCCAGCGGCGCAGCAGCGCGGACAGGTCGGCCCAGGCGGGCGCGGCGCCGGCGTCGAGCACGTAGCGCTGGTCATCCACCCCTGACACCCCGCTCACGCGGTAGTGGAACTGCCCGCCCACGTCCACGCCCATCGTCACGTCGTGCCAGCGGCCGGCGGGCAGCGCGGCGGCGGCGTTGGCGACCATCACCGCGTCGACCTTGGCCCCCTTGGGCACGTGCGGCAGGCCCAGGTCGGAGCGGTAGGTCTCCGTGACCACCATCGGGTCCGGGTCGACCAGCCGGGCGGCGATGGTGATGAGCGACACGAAGGGGAACCCGTACCACGGCACCCGGTAGCCGCGCGTGTGCGTCACGTCGGGGCGGAGCGGGCGCCAGCGCCCCGGCCCGCAGTGGTCGAGGGACGCTTCGCACTGGGGGCAGTGCACCGCCGCCGTGGCCGCCTTGACCCGGCCCACGTCCCAGCGCTGCCAGGCCGTCCAGGGTGCGTCCCGGTCCTGGTCGTCGGACAGGCGCACCACGGCGGTGAACGGCAGCTCGTGCCAGCTGTCGCACGCGGGGCAGTGCACCTCCCAGACGCGCTGGTCGGTGCCGGCGTAGGCCAGGTCGATGCCCTGCCCCGGCAGCACGGGAGTGCCGAGGTCGAGGATGCGGCCCACCGACGAGGCCCCCAGCCGCTTCTCGGCCAGCGCGCGGGCGCGGGGGTCCTGGCGGTCGAACTCGTCGCGGATGAGCACGTCGGCGCGGAAGGCGTGGAGGTCGTGCTCGGACTGGGCGCCGCGCATATACAGGTAGCTGCGGCCCACCTGCTTGAAGGTCACGTCGTCGTAGCCCGAGAACAGGCGGCGCAGGGTCTCCGACTCCGCCTTGAGCCCGGCCACGCGCTCCTTGGAGAAGTCGGAGACGGCCTGCTTGGTCGGGAACAGGTAGCCGACGTTCAGCCCGTCCTCGCCCGTGTCCCAGGCCTGGGCCCCCACGTCGAGGGCGAACATGGCCAGGTTGATCGCGTACTCCGACACCCCCCGCTGGGCGGCCTTGATGATGACGAGGTGCGGGTGGGCGTCGGCGTAGATCGCCTCCAGGGGCCGGAAGCGCGCGAGCGTGAACGGCCGCCCGCCCAGCCGGCGGTGCTGCAGCGCCCAGTCCAGCACCGTGCGCGGGGCGTCGGCCGCGGCCTGGTGGGCGCGGCGGCGCCGCTCGCGCTCCAGCCGGATGGCGGCGAGGGCGGCGGCGGGGGACACGCTGGCGGCCGCGGTGGTCACGGATCGGGCACCTCCAACACCTGGGCCACGTCGCTGGCGTCGATCCAGTAGGTGTCGCCGTTCGCGTCCTCAACGCGGTAGCGCCGCCGGTCGCCAGCGAGCGACGCCGCAACCACGGCGACCTCGGCCCCGCTCAGGCCGCCCAGGTCCTCCACCGCGCGCAGGGCCACGCGCGCCCCAACCGGGATCTCATCCATCGTCATTCCCCCTACCACCGCGGCCGGTGGTCGACGCTCACCAGGTCGATCGCCACCGCCGTGGTGCCGCTGTTCATCGAGATGTAGTTCGACACCCCGAGGAACGTTGACCCGCTCGGGAGATCCGTAGTCAGCGTACCCGCGGCCCGCGCCCCGGTGCCGATGTTGACCACCTCGTAGTGCACCGGCCCGGCGAACGGGTCGGCCGCCAGGTGCAGCCGGTACAGGCTGCTGGCGTCGACCGGGAAGTCCGCACCCAGGTCAATGGCCGTGGCGGTGCCGGAGCTGTCGTTGTGCATGATCCGCCACGTCGTCTGCGTCCGGTCAAAGGCCATGCCGATGATGTCGGTCAAGGCGCTCGGCTGCGTGCCGGCAATGATGCCCGAGGGCGCGCCGCCGCTCGCCGCCGCGCGCAGGCCGATAAAGGCGTTGGTCACACTGGCGACGACCACCCCCGTGCCGAACACGATCGCGTGCTCGAAGCCCCCGCGCCCGGCCGCCGTGCCGCGGTAGCACGTCAGGAGGCTGGCGCGAATATCGGCCAGGCTGGACGCCGTCGTGCCGCTGGCGTAGCGCTGGCGCACGGCGGCCGACAGCGGCAGGGCGGTCGTGTCGGGCGTGGGCCGGCTGACCGTCGTCGCCGTGGTGTTGACCCCGCCGCCGAGCACCGTGGGCGAGCTCGACGAGCCGGGGAGGATGAGCAGGCGGCCGGCGTCCCAGAACGCCCGCTCCTGGGGCCGCGCGCTGCCGTCGGACGCCATCAGGTGCAGCGTCGGGCGCCCCGCGATCAGGGCCGGGTACAGGTCGACGCCCGCCACCGGGGCGGCGGGGGCGGCCACCGTCGGCAGGTTCAAGGTACCGTCGGGCGCGAACTGCGGCGTGTTGCTCGCCGTGTGCGTGATGACCACGCGCTTGGCGCCGGGCGAGAGGGTAACGGGCAGCCCGCCGTTGGACGAGCTGAGGACCGTGGTGCGGCTCAAGGCCCCCGAGCTGAGCAGTGTCCCGATGCCGACCTCCCACTCGGCGGCGTCACGGTCGCCGATGACGTAGGGGCAGGTGTCGCCCGCGTTGAGCACCGCGGCGAACGTCCGGTGGCCGGGCAGCGTGTCGCCAAGGACCAGGGCGGCCTGGCCCGTCGTCGCGGTGTACTGCCCGACTCGGTCGGCGATGACGTGCCGCCCGCCGACTGGGGTGCCGGGGTCCTCGCTCTTGTCGCCCGCCTGCACCGTGAGGCCCGTCGCGATGACGTAGGTGTTGCCCGCCGTCTCGGGGGTCACGCCGAGCTTCAGCGCCGGCACGCGCACGCCGGTGGAGGGCACCTGGAGCACAAGGTCGTACAGGGTGGCGGGGTTGTTCGGGTCGGTGATGGGGACGTTGCCCGTCACCGTGATGAAATCCGTGTAGATCGTCGGCGGCATCCCGGGCAGGAGCGTCGAGAGATCGAGGCTCAGGGTCTGCGACCAGAAGATCACCCCCGCGCGGCGGAGCTGGATCTGCGGCAGGCGCGACTCGGGCATGGGGCCGTTGCCGACGTTCTGCCAGACGATCTGGAGGGGCGCGGTGTTGCCCAGCGCGATGGGCGCGGGGTAGCGGACGACCTTGGGGTCGAAGCGGTAGCCGGCGTCGGTGTACTGCTGGAGGACGCGGGCCAGGTTCGTGGGGCCGTAGCTCGGGACGTGCGTATGGTTGATGCCGCCGATAGAGTGGATGCGCATCCTCGGCACGTCGAGGGTGGCCAGCGTGATCTCGTTGGTGTCGGCGGGGTCCTCAAACGGCCCGAACCACTCGCACGACCGGAACTCGTCGCGGCCGATCATGCGGTTTTGCAGGCGCAGCGAGCGGTTGAGCCGGAACTGCTGGAGCATGTACGGCACCGCGTCGCGGCCGAGCGCGAACTGCGAGAAGCCGATGATCTGGGGGTGGTTGAGCGCGTCCCAGAACATCAGCTCCTCGTCCGTGCTCTTCGTGTCCATCGCGTTGATCACAAACTTTTTGTTTGGGAACGCGTTTGGCATCGCGGTCACGACCAGGGTGCGTGTCGGGCCCGTCGGCACGTCGAGGCCCCAGTCGCCGGCCAGCTCGCCGTACTGCGCCCCGATGCCCACGTCGAGCAGGCCGAGGCGGGGATCGTCCTTGAGCTTGACGCCGGGGCTTGTCTCTAGATTAGCGATGGCGTTGGCCAGCATCTGGATACGGCCGGACGTGCCGTTAGGGTGGAGGTGGTAGCTGTCATTCCAGTTCGGGTATTGCGCCGGCGACGAGATCGAGCCGCTGATGTTGAAGCGGCTCGACGCCATATCGGCGGGCAGCGTGGCGGTGTTGCCCGGCACCGAGGTGCGCACCATGATCCAGCCGCGCTGGTTCGTGCCCAGGCTGTTCAGGAACGTGATAATCGGCGCGATGGTGTAGTTGCCGAGGGTGGGCTCTAAATTCCGCCACTCAAAGCCGACGCGCTTGTACTCGAAGAACTCGCCCGTGTAGCCCGGCACCGTCACGTTGAGGCCGAAGCCGCCGCGGTGCGGGTTGTCGATGCGTACCGAGAGCGCGGGGTTGGTGGGGGTGGCGGTCACCATCGCCACGCGCACCCCGCCCGTCACCGTGACCGTGCTGGACGTGCCCCAGGGACCTGGTGTGATGTCGTTCCAGGCCCGCACCCGATAGGCGTAGGTCGCCCCGTCCTGCACGTCGTAGTCGGGGTAGCTGGTGCCGGTGACCGCGCCATGGGCGGCCGGCGTGCCGCCGTTCTTCACCCGCTCGACCTCGTAATGGGTCGCCCCCGGGATGGCGATCCAGGTGGCCGTCACGCCCCGCACGCCGTCGACCTGGGCCGCGCCAACCATCGGCGCGGTCAGGGCCGCCGGGTAGAACGTGATGCGGATCGAGATATGCTCCGCCTCGCCGTCGGTTGAGGTGCCGGGGAAGGCGCCCGGCGAGCCGCTGGAGCTGTAGTTGATGGCGCCACGATAGCGATTGGCGTTGACCTGGCCGCTATAGGTGATGAACTGCGCCCCGCTCGCCACGTTCTCGGTCCACACCCCGACGTGGTAGATGGTGTTAGCGGTGACGGGGATGGCCGTGGCCAGGTCGCCCCGCCACGCCGCCGATGCCCCGCTGCCAACGCTGAACTCCGCCCCGACGCCGGTGAGGGCGGAGGGGCGCGAGCCGGCGTTGTAGCTCTGCGTGTCGGCCGTGCCGATCTTGACGTGCCGGTCGGTCGCGTTCCCATTGTCCTGGTACAGCGCGAGCCGGATCTTCTGCGCGTTCGTGCCGCCCTTACAGAACGCCTCCAGCACGACCGTGCCCGCCCCCGGGGCCTTGAAGAACGGCCCGTAGCAGGTCATGCGCTGGGCCGTGAGCGTGGTCCAGAAGATGTTGCCGCCGAAGTAGGAGGGGTCAACGTCGTAATCGTTGCCGTAGTAGACGACGGTCGGGGGCAGCGCCAAGCCGCCATAGCTCCACTCGTTGAAAGTACCCTGATTGCCGGTGGGGGTGACGGGCATACGGTCCTCGCTATCGGGCTAATCCTGGCCGTCGTCGGCGTCGAGCCCAAGCGCCAGGAGCAGCCGGCGGAGCGCCTGGAGCACGCGCTCCTCGCGGCCAAGCATCCGCGCGATAATCGGGCGCATGGCGGCGAGCGTCGTGGCGGCGGCGAGGGCATCCTGGTCGTCGCTGTTCTGCTTTAGGCCGTTGCGGAGCAGCGGTCGTACCCCGCGCAGGCCATTGGCGGCGGTCTCCAAGCGGACCTGCTCGTCGGGGATGGCGTCGATCAGGGTGTCGACGAGCTGGCCGTTCTGGTACACCTGGCGGGAGCGGTTCGCCGGCATCGCTATGCCTCTCTGAGCAGAATGGTGTGGTTGAAGCCGTTCGCGGCCGAATCGTGCGCCGTCCAGGCCAGGCCCGACGACGGCCAGGCCGTGGTGTAGCTCGTCGTGTTGTAGTAGCTGATCGGGTAGGAGGAGCTCCCCAGGGCTGAGGTCACCGCCGGCGCGCCAGCGCGCCACGTGCGCAGGCCGATGGGTCCGGTGTTACTCCACCTCGCCCGGACGTAGCGCCCGGGTGGAAGCGTGGCCGCGACCACCGCCTCCTTTCCGCCCGTGGTGTCGCACGCGACCGTGCCCCCGTCGACGAGCACCGTCCCGACCGGCTGGTCGTTCGCATCGGCCGCGAAGATGCCGAGGCGCAGCTCGCTACTCGCGACGGCCGTGGTCACCTCGACGGCGATCCGGTCGATGGTCATTGGCGCGCCTTGCACGGTAAACGGCTCGTAGTAGATGCGCCCGGCGACGTGGTTTACGGTTGTGATGACCGTGAAGTCGACGACGCCGGGGACGATGTAGAACCGGGTGGCGCCGGCCCGCGGGCGCCCGCGCGCGACCGCGCCGCCCCGGGCCGGGTCGAGGGTGCCGCTCGTGACCTTTGCCGCATCGAGGTTGGGGATGTCCGCGGCCACCAGGGCGCGCAGCGTCGGCGCAGCATCAGCGCCGCTGACTGGGCCGGCAAACACCCGGTTCGCCGGCTGGGGCTTGAGGGCGAGGGTGAGCGTGCCCGCGCCGGTGACCGGGCTTCCGGTGACGTCGTGCAGCACGCCCGAGGCGGCCAGGCCCACACTCGTCACCGTGCCCGGCTGGGCGCCGGCGGCCACCCCGTCGAGCTTGGCCTTGTCGCTGGCGCTCATAAAGCCGGCGGCGCTGTCGGTCGCGTCGGCGTGGCCGTGGCCCGTCGCAGCAGCGCCCACGTCGGCCGCCGTGAGCGTGGCCCACGCGGTGTCGTAGTCGGCACTGCTCGCCTTGCGCGGCACCTGACCTGTCGTGCCGCCGGCGGGCAGCCCCGGCCCTGCGGGTCCGGTTGCCCCGGCCGCCCCGGCCGCCCCGGCGGGGCCCTGCGGCCCGGCAGGGCCAGCATCGCCCGTGTCGCCCTTTGGTCCCTGCGGCCCGGCGGGCCCGGCGGGCCCGGCGGGGCCTGCCACGCCCTCGCCCTCGCCCGCGCGGAGGTATTGGGGGTGCGGGTCGTCGGCGGCGACGTGCGCGTCGATCGCCGTGGTGATGGCCGACGGTGGCACCGCTGGGCCGCTGGCCGCGGCGAGCAGCGCGGCGAACGTGGTGGCAGGCCCGGCGGCCAGGGCGACGGTGAACGCGCCGTCGGGCGTCCAGATCGACCACTCAGCCGTGCCGGTCGCGGGGCAGATCAGGATGATGGTCACCTCGCCCGCGGCGTCGCAGGTGCGGACGATGCCCGTGTCCGGCGTGGCGATGGTGGTGCCGTCGAGCGCCACCATGCGCCGTAAGGTGGCGCGCACGAGGTGGCCCCGCTTCGGGGTGCCGTCGGGGGAGACAAAGCGGCCGGTGACCGCGCGCAGTGTGTAGGCCATGGCCTAGGCCTCCCCTGTTGGGTCGTTGAGGGCGCCCACCGCCCGCGCGTGGGCGCTCGTGTCAGCGGCGTGCTGCGCCAGCTCCTTGCGCAGCGTGGCGACATCGGCGGCCACGGCCCGCACCATCGTCCAGAGCTCTGCCCGGTCGGCGGCGGCGTGGTCGGCCCGCCCGGCCATCCGGGCGTAATACTCCGCCATCTCCAGCGCGTGGCCCGCCATCGCCAGCTCGACCGCGTCGTAGACGAGCGGGTCGACCTGCTCGCGCAGTTGGCGCTGGCTTTCCTGCAAGGCGCCGATCATGCCGTGGATCTCGCGCAGGAGGCGGTCGACGTCGTGCCCGAAGGCGTAGATCGCCGCCCGCCGATCCTGCTGGTCGTCGGGGATGAGGCGGGCGATCGCGTCGAGGTGCTCGCGGAGCGATTTCATGGGGTGTGCCGGTCCTTAGATGAGGCGAAGCACCAAGAGCGTCAGCACGAAGAGCACGGCCGCGATGGTGAGGAGCTGCCGATCGAGCTTGCGCTGGCGCCGCGTGCGCTCCTCCTGCTCGGCCCGGCGCTCCGCCTCACGCTCGCGCCGCTCCGCGTCTCGCCGGGCGTCGAGGCTGGCGCGGAGCATGTCCTGCTCATCGCGCACCCGCTCCAGCTTCTGCGCAAGCCCCGTCGCGGTGCGCTCGTACGCCGCCGTGAGGCTGAGATAAAACTCCTGCTGCCGCTCCAGCGCCTGCATGAGCTGATCGCCGGTCAGGCCCTGGTACAGGTCGCGCCCGGCCGCGTCGCGGCGGGTGATGTCCCCGGTCTGGGAGCCGGGCGGGATGTCCGCTGTCATCGCCGCCCCCGCTCATCGGCTCGCCGCCCAGAGCGCCTGGGCCGCCGACGCCAGCGTGTCCCCGTACTGCGGGTCCGCCGCCCAGCCGGCCCCCTCGCGGCCCAGCGGGTTGTGGGCAGTGGAAAGCTGGCGGAGGGTGCGGGCCGAGCCGTGGACGTGCCGGTCAAGCGGGCGGAACTGGAGCGCGGCCGTCACCAGCCCCTGCTGGATCGGCGAGCGCGCGCCCGGCCGGGTGGCGTAGGCCAGCAGCCGGCCAACCTGGGCCAGCACGCTGTCCTCCCAGCGCGCGAAGCCCACCGCCGGGCGGTAGCCGCCGACGTCCGCGTCGAAGACCGTGCCCGGGCGGGGGTGCGGCGTCGCCCGGGCCTTTGCCTCCCACACCCCGATCCCGTAGCCGTTGCGCAGGTTCGCGCCGTCCTTGTCGGTGCGCTGGCTGAGGGCCGAGGTGAGCCAGCCCGACTCGACCCCGAGCTGGGCCAGGGCCACGTACACGTCCACGCCGGCGGCCTGGCAGCGGCGCAGGGTCTCGGGGACGATCACGCGCCGGATCGGGTCGGCCGCCTCGCGGGTGTAGGGGCTGCCCTGGGCGTGGCAGTGGGCGAACATCGCGTCCGCCAGGCGCGCCAGCGTGACGGGCGGCTGGGCCAGGATGGGGCTGTCGGCAGTGTAGGGCCGGGCGCCCGCCGCCAGGCCGCCCGCGCGCGGCGGCGGCGGAACGGTCGCGGCGAGGTAGGCCTCGGCCTGGGACCACACCCAGTCCTTGGTCACCGCCCGGCCGGGGCAGCTCTTCTGGTCGGTGTAGTCGCGGTGGAAGCTGATCAGCTGGCGGGGTGCGATGCCGAGGCGCCGGGACAGCCCGGCGAGCACGGCCAGGCTGTGCGCCCAGACGGCGCCGGCCGGGCGCGCGTCGTCGTAGTCGCCCACCATCTCCAGCCCGATGGAGTACCAGCCCTGGCGCACCGAGCCGTTGCCCGTGCCGGCGTGGATGCCGACCCGCGACATGGGCGTGGCGAGCCAGATCCCGTCGGGGGCGGTGAAGATGTGGGGCGCCGAGGTCCAGCCCTTCCCGGCGTAGAAGCGTTGCATCCCGCGCATGGTGGCGAGGCCCGCCCAGCCGTCCTCGGTGGGGACCAGGGTGTGGTGCAGCACCACGCGCGACGGGGCCAGGCTGCCGAAGTCGTAGCCGGCGACATACGACTCCCACTCGGCCACGCTCAGCCGGCGGTTGATGAACGGCGGCGCACCCACCGTGGGGAAGTCGCGCGGGGGCAGGGGGCTCCCACCCAGCACCAGCTCGTCGAACTGGAGCGGGGCCGGGCCCTCGTCGGGGTGGAGCATCTCGTCACTGTCGCGGGTCACCAACGGCTCGGTCATGGCGGGCCCCCAGGGTCGGCCGGACGTGTCGCCAGTATAGCGCGTTCTTGCCCTATTTGGCAATGGTTTGCTCGGTTTTACCTCGTTTTTATTGCATTGTATTGCAACAAATGCTATACTGAGTGCAACGAAACGCAATACACCGGGAGCACCGCCATGACTGACCTGAGCACCGCGACCATCGCCACCGACGCCGAGCTCGCCGCCCTGCTGGGCCCGGGGTGGGTGGGCGACAGCAGCCCGCAGGCGTGGGCCGGCGACCCGTCCCACATCGCGGTGTATACGGTCCATCCCAGCGACCCGGCCGCCGTCGACGCCCTGCTCGGTGCGGTGTGGCGCGGGCCGCTGCGCGGCGAGTACGACGACGGCGCGTGGCACGAGCTCATCCCCGGCCACCTGTACGTGGTCGACCTCGACACCACGAAGAGCCAGCGCGACGACGTGCCGGACGCCTGGGACGCCCACAAGCACTGGCTCGTCGAGGGCACGCCCGTCCGCACGACCGACCGGCGCGGGCCCGGCACGAAGGGCACGCGCGCCCACGCGGGGCTGGGCCCGGTGCTGATCGCCTGGAAGTAGGGGACAAGGGGACAAGGAGGCGACCGATGGAAACAATCACCGGCACGGTTGTGATGGTGCTGCCCGGCCCGAGCGGGCTGACGATCGCGCTTCGGACCACCAGCGGGCCGCGCGTGGGACTCGCCACCGGCCCCCTCGCCGGCCAGCTCGCCGGCACGATGCAGGCGGGCGAGGTGTGGAGCCTCGACGTGTACCCCAACACCATCGTCGCGGCGGCGCGCTTCGGCGCACCAGCACCAGCGCCGGCGGGGTAGGCCCGGCGCACACACCACCGCGCCCCGGATCGGGTGATCCGGGGCGCGGTGGTTGTTGGCTACAGCAGCCCGAGGGAGGCGTTGGTCACGGCCCCCTCGCCACGATGATGCAGCGCGGCGGCATCGTAGGCCAGCGCAGCCTCGCGGGGGTCGGTGAACAGACCAAGGCGTACCTGGCGCATGTTCACACGGATCTGCGCGCGCCACTTGCCTGCTCGCTTGTCCCAGCTCACACCCCGGTACAAGGGGGCGGCTGGCCGCGGAAAGCGCCGGGGGTGGCGGCTTCGGCGACGGCGCACCACGCGCAGGTTGCTGCGCCGGTTGTCGAGTCCATCGCCGTTGAGGTGATCCACCGTCGCCCCGGCGGGCGGCGCCAGCAGCAAGCGGTGCATCCGAATCACTTCCCCATCGACGCGGGCCTGGGCATAACGACCGACGCTTAAACTCCAGCGGTACGGCGCCACCAGCGCAAAGTCAGCGCGGTCGACCAGCGCGAACTTGCCCGCCCCGCGCTTGCCGCTCAGCGCGATCCGAATCTCGGCTACAATGTGCTCAGCCATCGGAAGTCACCTCTTCCCTGGTAAGCGGTCCGCCTCGGTCTGACCACCGGGCGGGCCGCGCTCGTGTGTGGCCTTAGTATACCACGCGCATTGCACTGTGTGTCAATAATTATGGCACTTATTGCAATCTGTGTCTTGACAGCCACACCAGGAGGGTGCTATAGTCGGCGCATCGCATCAGAAAGCCAAACCGGCATGAGCCAGAAGCCCCAAAGTGTAGAAAGTGTCGCAAAGTGTTGAAATCAAAAAGCTACACTTTCAAGGGCGTCCCAACGGCCTATTCGGCCAATTTTAACCAAAGTGTAGAAGTGTAGCCCCCCCCTCTCTCTAAAACCAATAAATCAGTTTGAGATCACCTTTTTCGCTACGGTAATTTTTGACACCCTAGCCCTTCACAGCAATGCGCTGATCGAGAGAATGGCGATTCGACGTTACACCAGCTACACCAAGGTTAAAATGGCAGTTTACGGCATTGGGACGGCTCAGAAAGTGTAGAAGCTCAAGTGCTACACCAAGCTACACCAAGCTACACTTTGCGCAGCACAAGGCCCCCGAGTCAGGCGACTCGGGGGCCTTTGCGGTGACGGGCTGCGCGGCTTAGGGCTTGAGGTGCGCGGTGATCTCCGCCTCGAGGGCGGCCAGCTCCGCCTCGCTCATCTGGGCAAGCTCTTCGGGGGAGGGCACGCGCAGGTCGATGCGCTCGTGGCTGGTGGGCTCACCCGCGACCAGGCGCCCGGCGTCGGTCACGGCCTTGAGCAGGGCGGCCACGTCGCGCAGCGTGCCCTTGGGGGCCTCGCGCCGGGTGACGACCTTCATGCGCCGCCCGTCCTCGTCGGCCGTCACCTCCTCGGTGACGGTGGTCTCGATCGCCGTCTGCTCCAGCAGCTCGCGCACCCGGGCGATGCCGGCCTCGGCCGCCGCCCACACCGTCTCGTTGAACTGCGCGGCCCGCCGGCGCCGCTCGGCCTCGCGCGCGGCCAGCTGGGCCTGGGCCTGCTGGGCGTCGTAGGCCGCCACGCGCTCCTGCCAGTGGAACTCCGCGGACCACACCTTGAGCTGGCTGAGCTGCCGGGTGGGCGGCTTCTCCGGGCCGACTCTAGGCCGGGCCCGGTACGCAGCCTCCAGCTGCGCCAGCGAGCGCCCCGGCCCGAGGGCGGCGTACTCACAGAGCGCCGTGTGAACCTTGGAGGGCTCGGCGTAGCGGGCCAGCGGGGTGTCGGGGTTCCAGTCCATAGGGAGAGTATAGCACACCCCTATTGCAACGAAGTGCAATGCGTGCTAGGATGGGGCCATGAGCACGACGGCTACCGCAACGACCGCCCGCCCCCGCGCGGCCAGCCCCGCCACGCGCGCCCGCCGCCTGCGCGCGCTGGCCGAGGAGCTGGGGGTGAGCCTGCGCACGCTGGAGCAGGACTGCCGGGCCCTGGTGAGCGATGCCGCCGTGGAACAGCAGTCACAGGCCCAGCGCGAGCGCGCGGCGCGCCAGCAGCGCCTCGGGGCCCTGCTGGCCGCGGCCGGCGACGAACTGCCCGATCTGGGCGTCCTGGCGGCCGAGCTCGGCGTCAGCACGGCCACCATCTCCCGCGACCTGCGCGCGCTGGGCGTGTCCACGCGCCTGCGGGCCGGGGTGCGGCGCCGCGCGCGCCACCAGCGGCTGCGCGCGCTGCTCGCCGAGGCCCCGCCGCTCAGCCAGGCCGAGATGGCCCGGCGGCTCGGCGTGGACGGGGCCACCATCGTCCGCGACCTGCGCGACCTCGGCATCGAGCGCTAACCCCTCCATCGTCAGCTCGCTCCTGACCCCGTGCCCCGATCCCGGGCGCGGGGTCTTGCATTGTGTTGCAACATCTGCTATACTCATTGCAACGAAGTGCAACAGCAGCGGAGACACCCCATGGCCACCATCCACCTCGACGACGCGTTCGCTGCCGACCGCGAGCTCGCAGCCGTCGTCAGCGTCTTCCAGATGGCGCGGGTGGCGATCGACGCCATCATCGTCGGCGTGGACCGGCTGGGGCGCGAGCTGCTGCCGGTGGCCCAGGCGCCCGGCGACGACGCCGACCAGGCCTACCTGGCGCTGAGCGGCATCATCGACAGCCTGATCGCCCTCGACGAGGTGCTGCGCGACGTGCTGCGGCGGATCTAGCCGCGATCGGCGGCTGGGGTGAGGCATCTGACCCCAGCCGCGGGCAGCGGATGGACCGCTGCCGCAAGCGCGCGCGGAGGTGTGGCCCGTCCTGGTGTGTGGATGTTGTTGCCGTGGACGGGGTGGCGGGTCTCGCCACCCCGAACGCGACCCGAAGGAGGACGACGATGGATCGGATCGCAACCCTGCGCCGCCTGGTGGCCGCCTACGAAGCCGAGCTGCCGATGGGCGAGACCTCGTGGGACATCAACGGCAGCGTGTGCCGCGAGCCCGAGGATGGCAGCGCGTGGTACTGCGAGCGCCAGGGGAAGAAGTTCTGGCTGGTCCGCCTGCCGGCGCGCTACAACACCCCCGCGCTGCGGGCGGTCCTGCGCGCGCGCCGGTCGGCCTCGGCAGCGGTGTGGGCAGCCGCCGATCGCGCGCTGCGGGCGGAGGCGTAGGATGGCGCAGCCCTGGACCTACGGCCACGACCACACCCTGTACCTGCGCCAGCTCGGGCGCACGTATGTGGTCAACCCCGACATGGCACGGCCGTTCCTGGCGGGCCTGCCCCCGCGCGACCAGGTCGTGGTGGCGGCCGAGGTCGCGCTGGCGCGGGCGGCCCGCGAGGAGCCGGTGGTGCCAATGGACGCGCTGCACGATGAGCTGTTCGGAGGCGAGCCGTGATCGACCTGACGCCCGCCGCTTACCACGCCGCGTTGGTCGGCCTCCAGATCGGCGACGTGGTGCCGGCCGCGATCTACGTGGCGGACTACCGCGACGGTGGCCGCCCGGCGTGGACGGTGGTCGGCCGTGAGGCGCTGGGCGAGTGCGGCGTGATGCTGACCCTGGTCGACCCCGGCACGGGCGACATGCTCGATCAGGTCGGCTGCATCGTGCTGGCCTTTCCCGAGAAGGTGCTGCGTACGCGACTCCAGCCGCACGGACTGACCGGGCCGGCGATCGTGGGCAATCAGCTGTGCAGCCTGCTTCAGCAGGCCCGGCGGGCGGCGAAGGTGGCCGAGCTGGCTGACGAGGACGAGGGAGGCAAGGAGTGAACACGCCAGAAAGGATCGTCCGCATGACCACGACCGATATTGGTGATACGTATCCCGAGCTGCTGACCGCCGTCCGCGAGCGCTGGGCCGAGCTGGTCACCGGCAACACGCCGCTGTTCACGACCGACGCCGACGGCCTGTACGACCTCTACCTGGAGCACCTGCCGGCTGAGCGGCAGCGCCACACCTGCACCGCTTGCCGCCGCTTCTTCGCGGCCTTCGGCGGGCTCGTCGTTATCGATCAGGACGGCACGCAGCGATCACCACTGTGGGAGCCATCGCTCGTCCCTGAGTTCTACGTTCCCGCACTGCGTGTGCTGGCCGAGGTTGTGCGGCGCGCCAGGGTGACGGGCGTCCTCATCAGCGACCAGCGCACCCTCGGCACTCCGATCACCGGCGCTTACACGCACTTCGGCGTGAACCTCCCAAGCCAGCTCGTCCACCACGGCCGTGGCCGCGCACAGACGGCGCATCAGCGGGCGGCCGAGCTCCGCGAGGACTACGGCACGCTCTGCCGTGCCCTGGCCGACTTCACCCCGGAGATGCTGGCCACCGCGGTCAACCTGCTTCAAAGCGAGGCCCTGTACCGCTCCGAGCGGGTGCTAGGCCCCGCCCAGTGGCTCCAGCAGCTTCAGGCGCGGCGGGTGGCCGCCCGCGGTCGCAACCGCGACAATCTGACCTGGCTGGCGGTGGCGACCGCCCCGGCCGGCTTCTGCCACCCGCGCTCGTCGATGATTGGCACGCTGCTGGAGGACATCGCGAACGGCCTGCCCTTCGAGCAGATCAAGGCGCGCTTCGCCGAGAAGATGAACCCGACCCAGTACCAGCGGGCGCAGGCGGCCCCCGCCGCTGGTGCCATCGCCCAGGCGGAGAAGCTCTTCGCCGAGCTGGGCTTAGCACCCGCGCTGGACCGCCGCTACCTGCAGCTCGACGAGCTGCCGCGCGACGTGCTGATCTGGGCGCCGGCGCCGGCCACGCCCAAGCAGCCGGCGTCCGAGGCCGGGGCATCGCTCTTTGGGCACCTGGCCACGAAGCGGCAGCCGACGGCACCCGCAGCACCGGTGACGCCGGCAACCACGGTGACCTGGGAGAAGTTCCAGCGCACGGTGCTGCCAGGCGCTCAGCGCATCGAGGCCCGGGTGCCCGAGACGGCCGACCGCTTCATGGCCCTGGTTACCGCGGCCGACCCGACCGCCCCGCCGATCCTTCAGTGGGACAACCCGGTTTCCTGGTACTACGCCGGCGGCATCGACGCTGAGATCCGGCGGCGCCTCGTGCGGGCCGGCGGCCAGTTCGAGAACGTAGACATCCGCGTCTCGCTGATCTGGCACAACGAGAACGACCTGGATCTGCACGTGTTCACGCCAGCCGGCCAGCACATCTACTACGGCAGCAAGCGGGCGTGCCGGCACGGCGGCTTCCTCGAC
>Ga0164290_1001211_pt1 | contig 46287 bp, 41 predicted proteins | sample Micstemetagenome_FD_108782 | JGI IMG/M metagenome (GOLD analysis project Ga0164290, IMG submission 108782) | Contaminated culture microbial community from soil near Moab, Utah, USA - Microcoleus steenstrupii SON62 (Illumina Assembly) | ecosystem: Environmental > Terrestrial > Soil > Soil crust...
ACCTCGACCCGCGCCACCGCGACCGGATTGCCTTCCTGCGCATCTGCTCGGGGGTATTCGAACGGGGAAAATTCTACCACCATACCCGCCTCGACAAAGACCTGCGCTTTTCGAGCCCCTTCAGCTTCATGGCCGACAGCAAGAGCGTCGTCGACGAAGGCTTTCCGGGCGACGTCGTCGGGCTTTACGATACCGGCAACTTTAAAATTGGGGATACGCTGACGGAAGGCGAAGACCTGCAGTACGTCGGGATTCCGAGCTTCTCGCCGGAAATCTTCAAGGAACTCGTCAACGCCGACCCCATGAAGGCTAAACAGCTCGACAAGGGGATTCAGCAGCTGACCGACGAGGGTGTGGCCCAGCTCTTCACGCTGACGCTCGGGAACCGGAAGATCGTCGGGACGGTCGGTGAACTGCAGTTTGAGGTCATCCAGTACCGCCTCGAAAACGAATACGGCGCCAAGTGCCGCTGGACGCCCATGCCGATTGCCAAGGCCTGCTGGCTGACGTCGGACGACAAAAAGAAGCTCGATGAGTTCATCCGCCTGAAAGGGATGTCGATCGCCTACGACAAGGACGGTAATCCCGTTTTCCTGGCCGAATCCGACTGGCTGCTACGGATGAATGTGCAGAACAATCCCGATATCAAATTCCACACGACCTCGGAATTCAAGCTGGCGGTGGAAGCCTAAGCGAGAAACTACGCCTGCCAACAAGCGATAAAGCCGCCGCGCTTTCTCGCTTGTTGCTATTTAGGGCTCGATCTGGGGCAGCGAAATGTTTTTCCGGATCGCCCAGGTCCGGATGCCGAAAACTAAGGCTACCACTACCGCGTCGGTCAGTTCGGCCGGCAGATAAGGCCGCAGCAGGAAATAGCCGATGCCCCCTGCCATACAGGCCGTTGCGTACACCTCCTTGCGGAACAGCAGGGGAATTTCGTTCAGGATAATATCCCGCAGCACCCCGCCAAAACAGGCGGTCACCGTACCCAGGATGATGCAGGACGGAATGCTCAGGTTGGCCGCTACTCCTTCCTGAATCCCCCGGAGCGTAAAGAAACCCAGGCCCAGCGAATCGAAAAACACCAGGGGCCGTTCCAGCCGCGCGAACCGCTGCCGAAAAAAGATGGTCATTAGCGCAACCCCGCCGATCAGCAGAATAATGGAGGTGTCATGAATCCAGCGGACCGGTAACCGGCCGATCAGCAGGTCACGAATGGTACCGCCCCCGACGGCCGTCGCAAAGGCCACAACGATCAGCCCGAATCCGTCCAGGCGTTTCTGCATACCCGCCAGCGTTCCGGAAGCCGCGAAGGCAATGGTACCGCCAATATTGATGAGGGAGAAAACTTCCACCGGTTTACCAAATGAGTCCGGCGGTCAAATTAGGCCCGCCGCGGTGAAATACCAATCCCGGGCAGTTGTCCGCTGCGGCAATCCTGCTTTTCTTTGCCAAAAAGCAGCTTCTATGTCTTCGATTATACCGACCTCCGTTACCGAACGCTTCCTTCGATACGTCCAAATCGACACCCAGTCCGATCCGTACTCCACCGCCAGCCCGTCGACCGAAAAGCAGAAAGACCTCAGCCGGGTGCTGGTTGAAGAACTGCACGCGATGGGCATTCCGGACGCCGAACTGGACGAATACGGCTACGTCTACGCCACCATCCCGGCTACGAGTGATAAACCGAACGTACCCGTCCTTTGCCTCTGCGCGCACGTGGATACCTCGCCCGACGTCACCGGCGCGGGCGTGAAGCCCCTCCTCCACCGCAACTACAACGGCAAAGACCTCGTCCTGCCCGATGACCCGGCCCAGGTGCTGCGCCTGGCCGAGCATCCGGATCTGAAACAGCAGTTGGGAAATGACCTCATTACGGCCTCGGGCACCACGCTGCTCGGCGCTGATAACAAGGCAGGCGTCGCCGAAATCATGGCCGCCGCCGAATACCTCCTGGCTCATCCCGAGCTGAAACACGGCAAAATTCGGCTGCTTTTCACGCCTGACGAAGAAATCGGCCGGGGTACTGCCAACGTGGATCTGGCCAGACTGGGCGCTGACTACGGCTACACCATCGACGGCGAATCGCTGGGTACGCTGGAAGACGAGACCTTTTCGGCGGACGCGGTCAAAATCACCATCCAGGGGGTCAGTACCCACCCCGGTTTTGCCAAAGGCAAGCTCGAAAATGCCCTGAAGATTGCCGCGGGGGTAATCGCCGCCCTGCCCAAAGACAAATTATCACCCGAAACGACCGAAGAACGCGAGGGCTTTGTCCACCCGACCCGGCTGGACGGAAACCAGGACGCCGCCGTGCTAGAATTCATCATCCGGGATTTTACCGTCCCGGGTCTGCACGAAAAAGAGCGCATGCTCCAGGCCGTGCTGGATTCCGTATTGAGCCGCTTCCCCAATTCGACCGCCAAACTGGAGGTCATCGAACAGTACCGGAACATGAAGGAAGTCCTGGACCAGCATCCGCCCGTGGTCGACAACGCCCTGGAAGCCCTGCGCCGGGCCGGACTATCGCCGCGCCGCCGGAGCATCCGGGGCGGGACCGACGGCTCCCGGCTTTCCTTCATGGGTCTCCCCTGCCCGAACCTCTTCGCCGGCGAACACGCCTTTCACTCCCGGCTCGAATGGGTTTCGGGCCAGGACATGGAAAAGGCCGTCGAGACGATTGTGAACCTGGTGCAGGTCTGGGAAGAAAAGGCTTAAACGGAGGGTTCCACCGCCCCGCCGCTAATTCGGTACTTGGGGTCGCGGGTCATGGTTTTGATGTAGGCCACCCGCCGGAAACGGAGCGCCGACCAGTCCTCGTCGATCGCCACCTGCCGAACCGGCTCAAAGCCCTGCTGGCCCAGCGCGGCCCAACCCGTATCGCGGTTGAACTCGCAGCGGTAGCGCCTGGAGGTGCCTTTCGGGTAGGCCACCCAGACAATGGCGTCACCCGGTGCTTTGGCGGCCACCTGCGCCGCAAAAGCGTCCACCTCCGCCTGCCGGGTAGCGAAGGCCAGCACAAACGGAACGCTCGCCACCGCGGCCCAGTCGGTATACACTTGGGTTTCCTGCCCAAACGCCTCGGCCAGGGCCTGTTGATCGGCGGGCAGGTTCAGCAGCGCTACCGCGGGCTGGCCTTTGAAGTTGAGTTTTTGTACGAGACCGGTCATGGGAGTATAGGGTTTACTGCGGAGCACGCCATGGGATTGGGAGAAAACGCAACGGTACTCCGCGCTTCCCGTTGCGTGCTCCTTGCATAAAGCCTCAGTAGCCGAATCGCTCGGTCACCGCCCGGGCCCGCTCCCGCGTTTCGGCAATGAGCGGGTGCAACGGCTGGTGCAGAACTTCGCGCACCTCGGCCAATGTCTCCTTGAACAGCAGGTTTACCGGCAACGGATGGCGGTCCTGTTCGGTCTGCAGGATAACGACCGGTTTCACCGTCCCGCTGGCGGCCAGCTTTCCGTATTCCGCTTTCGCTTCCGCCCAGCGGGTTTCGGCGTCTGGTCCGGTACCGTCGAGGGTGATGATGGTTTCCGGCAGGTTTTTCTGCGCGGCAATCCGCTCGTCCAGGGCCACCAGCTGTTGCCGCAGCCGCACGGTATCCTTGCCCGTCCGGATGCGTTCCTTCAGCGACTGCCGGATCAGGTAGGTCAGGGCCTGGCTGATGTTCAGCCCGATTTCGGCCATCTGCTTAAAGATCAGCGAGGAAGGCGACATGCCCGGAATGGTGTTCGGATCGTGCAGCAGCACCTTGCCATCCGGCGTCAAAAAGCCGTCGATGCGGGTGCAGACGTTCATACCCAGGCGGGAAAAGACCGAGGCGACCGACTCCTGGATGGTCCGGTTGTGTTCCAGACTCGTCTCCACCGGAATCCGCTTTTTGGTCGTGGTCGATTGGTATTTGGACTTGAAATCAAAGCTCGTCACGTTGTAGATTTCCGTCGGGGGAAGCGCCAGGGCGTTGCCCTCCTCATCCTGGATGACGCCGCAGGAAAACTCCTGCCCCTGAATGAATTCCTCAAACAACACCTCATCTTCGGCATTGGCCGACTGAAAGCTGATGGACGACGAACCAGCCAGGGCGTCGAGCTTCTCCAGCAGTTGGGCCGGGTGGTAGATCGTCTCACCAGAGGGCTCAAGCACGACCGGGAAGCCAATGCCTTCGTCGAGGTTGGCAATCTGCTGCACAAAAGCGATCTGCTCCTCGCGGGTCTTCTCCATCCAGTGGCCCAGGTCGGCCCATCCGTCGGCCTCAGCCGTCAGCGAAAAGAAGCACTGCTCGACCGCCCGGCAGAAGGCAGCGAGATCGGCCGTGCGGACGATGGACACGCCGATGGATGAGCCCTGGTGGGGTGCTTTGACGACAATCGGCAGACCCAGCTTCTGCTTTAGGCTGGCGAAGAACGCGGCTTTATCGGCCCGCTCCCAGGCGTCGCGCCGGACCGTGGCTGTTTTTTTCTCCTGGCCATTGACCAGGGCAATGAGCTCGTTTTGCAGGATTTTGTTGATCCCTACGGCCGAGCCCATGATGCCCGGACCCGTGTACGGAATTTTGTACCATTCGAGCAGGCCCTGGATGGCGCCATCTTCACAGTCGGGACCGTGCATGGCCAGGAACACCAGGTCAAAATGTTGCCGGAAATCCTCCGGACGAATGCGTTCGCCGATGGCGGCGATATGCTGCTCGAGTTCGGCGGCCGGTCGGTCGGCCAGCGAATCGATGTAAACGCGGAACCGTTCGTCGGTCTGCTGGGGATAGAAGGTCCGGATTTCGGGCTGGTAGAGCAGCTCTTCCCGGATTTTGATAAAGTTGCCCAGTCCGTCGACAAACACCATGACCGGCTGAAACAGGGCTTTATTGATATTGGCGAGGGCCGTCCGGCCACCGGCGAAGGCATTCTCCCGCTCACGGGCGGGACCACCGAAGAAAATTCCGACTTTCATAGATTCCAATAAACGCGAAAACGCCATGCCGCTAAGTTAGGAAGACTTAGCAACATGGCGTCGTTCAGGACCAAGATCCTTGCTTTTCCTCAGAAGGCCGGGGTAATGTTGACCGCTTCCACGCGGGTAATTTCCGGAACGGCCTTGCGAACCGCTTCTTCCAGCCCCGCCTTAAAAGTCATCGCCGACATCGGGCAGGAGCCGCAGGCCCCGAGCAGTTCCAGCCGGACAACTTTATCGCTCGTCACTTCCAGAACCTGAACATTGCCGCCGTCCGCCACCAGATAGGGGCGGATGCTGTCGAGGGCCGTCTCGATTCGTTCTTTCAGTGCTTGAGTATCTGTAACCGTTTCCATGATTGCTTATACCAGGTTGGTGTAACCTTGGCTTAAAGTTAACAAAAAGAACGGGTTTCGCGAGGCAAACGGCCACCTTTCCCCAATTTATGCCCTTGTTTACATCCGGGTAATCTCGACCGGTTTGGTCTTATCCAGGGACGCATTTCGCACCGAAACCGCCTGGGCCAGGGCTGCCGCCGCTTCCTGGAAGGCATCCGCCGTGATGGGCTCGTTCTCCAGCACCACCGGTCGACCTTCGTCGCCGGCCTCCCGGATACTCTGCACCAGCGGGATCTGCCCGAGCATCGGAACGCTGAACTTGTCGGCCAATTGCTGCCCGCCGCCCTTACCGAAAATGTGGTACCGGTGGCCCGGCAGCTCGGCCGGTGTAAAGTAGGCCATGTTTTCAATCACGCCCAGGACCGGTACGTTGATCTGCGGCTGCCGGAACATGGAAAGACCTTTAATGGCGTCGGCCAGGGCCACTTTCTGGGGCGTCGTGACGATGACCGCGCCTGTAACCGAGACGGTTTGTACCAGCGACAGATGAATATCACTCGTGCCCGGCGGCAGGTCGATTAGCAGGTAATCGAGTTCCTCCCAGTTGGTATCGGCAAAGAACTGCGTCAGGGCTTTGGCCGCCATGGGCCCCCGCCAGACCGTTGCGCTCTCGGGTGGCGTCAGGAAGCCGATGGACATCAGTTTGATGCCAAACTGGCGGATCGGCTGGAGCATGTTCCGGCCGTCGATCTGTACAATCTGCGGCTGCATGTACTCCGCGCCGAACATCACCGGCATCGACGGGCCGAAAATATCGGCGTCGATGATGCCTACTTTCGCCCCGGACTTGTGCAGGGCCACGGCCAGGTTCGCCGTCACGGTTGATTTTCCGACGCCGCCCTTTCCGGAGGCAACGGCAATGACGTTTTTTACCGCAGGCAGCAGCGGCGTGCTGTCGCGGGCGGTGGTGACATTGGCCGTCATGTTGACAACGACCTGAATGTTGGGGCCGATATGCGTGTGAATGGCATCTTCGCAGCGTTTGCGGATCAGCTCCTTCAGCGGGCAGGCCGGCGTGGTCAGAATGACCGTAAAGCGGACCTGATCGATGCCGAGTTCAATATCCCGGACCATCCCCAGCGTGACAAGGTCCTGCTTGAGATCCGGTTCTTCCACGTGGCGCAGCGCGCGCAGTACGGATTCGGTGGTTAACGTATAGGTTGACATGCAGTACGAGGTAATGATGCGAGAACAACAGGGATCCCCGCGGGTTAGTTTGCTCGGGCTTCGATTCCGGAGCGGATTTCCAGTTGCTGCTGCACCGCGGCACGCTCGTTGGCGACATCGACCCGACCCGCCAGCGCATCCAGCTGGCCGAGCAGCTTTTCCAGAAACCGGCGGTGCGAAGGCGTTCCGGCATGGAACGGACGGTGCGCCAGGCCGCGCCGAATGCCCTGCCACTCGGCGACGAAGGCGCGAAGTTCGGCATCGAATGCGCTTTCGGCAAATTTTTCAAACAGGTACTGCCGGGCCTGGGTGTTGGGATGCACCAGATCCGCCTCGTAAAAGCGGTAATCCCGGAGGTCGTCCAGCAGAATTTCGTAAGCCGGGAAGTAATGCACCGGCTCGTGCCAGACGCTCAGTTCGTGGCAGACGGCCCGCAGCAGCGCCTTGCTGGCTCCGTTAACGGGCAGCGTATCTTTGGTATGCCGTACCGGACTGACCGTCAGGACCACCTGAAGGGATGAATTGATCCGCCGGAGCTTCCGCATCAGGAGCGTCAGGCTTTCGTGCAGGTGCTCGTAGGCGTAGAGGTATTTTTCGAAGAGCTGGCCCGGCATTTTATGGCAGTTGGACACTACCTTATCCGTCTGCCGGTGCCGGTAGACGACCGCCGTTCCCAGCGTAAGCAGTAGCCAGTCGGCCGACCGCAGGGCCTCACCCGTGGTCGTCAGGCACTGACGGAGCTGGGTTTCCAGCCCTTCCCGGGTCGGGGCGGCAAACGACGAGTGGAAATCGTAATGAAACCACAGCCCGTCCCGTTCCAGGAACAAGTCCGGGTCCGGCTCAGCCTCGTTCAGGGCCGACAACAGCAGTTTGACCATTGACACAGGATTGAACAGGGTGCCAAAGGGATTATTCAGCGTATGAATTTTATGGTCAGCCAACGCCTGGCCCATCACCTCCGCAAAGCAGGAGCCGATGGTCACGACACGGTCGGTCAGGCGCAGCGAAACCGGAAATTGATCGGGTTGTAATTCGGTACGGAATTCCATACCAGAACAACAAAAAAGCGGCCCGAATAAGTCCGGGCCGCTTAACAATTTCCGTTTGCAGATAACTGTCTGCCAGCGGGTTATAAGGCGTTGGGAAAAATATTTTTTACGACCTCAGATCCGCTCGATTTCGGCCCCGATGGCGTTCAGCCGCAGGTCGATGTTCTGGTAGCCGCGATCGATCTGCTCGATATGATCGATGATGCTGTCTCCTTTGGCCGAAAGGGCCGCGATCAGCAGCGCAACGCCCGCCCGGATGTCCGGCGAGGTCATGCGAATGCCTTTCAGCTGCTGCTGGCGGTTAAGGCCCACCACCGTGGCCCGGTGCGGATCGCAGAGGATGATCTGGGCGCCCATGTCGATGAGTTTATCGACAAAGAACAGCCGGCTTTCGAACATCTTCTGGTGAATCAGAACCGTTCCCTGCGCCTGCACGGCGGTCACCAGCACAATGCTCAGCAGGTCCGGAGTGAACCCGGGCCAGGGAGCGTCGGCGATGGTCATCATGCCACCGTCGAGGAAGCTTTCGATCTGGTAGTTTTCCTGGGCCGGAATGTAGATATCGTCCCCGCGGAATTCCATCTGAATGCCGAGCCTCCGGAAGACGTCCGGAATAATGCCCAGCTGCGGAATCTGGCAGTTTTTGATTGTAATTTCCGACTGCGTCATGGCCGCCAGGCCGATAAACGAGCCGATCTCGATCATATCCGGCAGCATGGTGTGCTCGGTGCCGCCCAGCTTTTCGACGCCTTCGATCGTCAGCAGGTTCGAGCCGATCCCGCTGATGTTGGCGCCCATGCGGTTGAGCATCTTACTGAGCTGCTGCAGATAAGGCTCGCAGGCGGCATTGTAGATGGTCGTTGTGCCTTCGGCCAGCACGGCGGCCATCAGCACGTTGGCCGTACCGGTCACCGAAGCCTCGTCGAGGAGCATGTACGTTCCCTTCAGGCGGCTGGCGTCGACGTGATACATCCCGCCATCGTTTTCGTCGTAATTAAATCGCGCCCCCAGCTTTTCAAAACCCAGGAAGTGCGTATCCAGGCGCCGGCGGCCGATCTTGTCCCCGCCCGGACGCGGAATCCGCCCCTGCTTGAACCGGGCCAGCATCGGGCCCAGCAGCATGACCGAGCCGCGCAGGGCCGCCGCTTTTTTCTTGTAGTCGTCGGTATCCAGCACGCCCAGATCGACGGCATCGGCCACAAAGCGGTACGACGATTCCGACAGTTGCGAAACCTTCACGCCCAGATCGCCGAGCAGTTCAATGAGTTTGTTGACGTCCCGGATGTTGGGAATATTGTGAATCGTCACCGGCTGATCGGTCAGCAGGACGGCACAAAGAATCTGCAGCGCTTCGTTTTTCGCTCCCTGCGGTACGAGTTCGCCCTTCAGCCGACGGTCGCCGGCAATGCGGAAAGAGGCCATTTTTGGAATGAAGAATTAAGAATTAAGAATGAAGAATAGGGGGCACAGCTCCTCACTGGCAGCGCGTATTCTTCATTCTTAATTCTTCATTATTAATTGGTTTATCGTCTGCGGCGGTTGTTCTGATTCCCTCCGCGGAAGCGGTCGTTCCGCTGGTTGTTCGGATTGCGGTGCCCCCCTTCGCGGGCCTGGTTACCGTCCTTGTTGAACGACCGGGGATGCTGACTAAAGTTCTGGTTCGGCTGGGAGCGACGCGGCTGCTGGTCACCGGCCCGTTCGCGGGGAGAAGCCTCAACCAGCCCCTCGGTCCGGATCAGTTCGATATCGTCACCCAGGCGGCCATTGGAAAGCTCCAGCAGGTTTTGCAGGATGGTTTCGTCCTCGACGGTGTCCTTGTTCCAGGTCTGGTAGAAGGTTTTCATCAGCCGGGTCAGGTAGGAAACAAACGCCCGGCGTTCGTCCATATCCTGCAGCGCCAGCGCCTTTTCGATCAGCAACTTCATGTTGTGACCGTAATGCTTGTAGCGCAGATCGTGGGTATTGTAAGGAACCGTTTGCGGCTTTTTCCCCAGAACGTCCGGCGGCGGCGGGGGATACGGGCTGTCCACATCCAGCGAAAAGCCTGACATGATGTACAGATCGTCCCACAGCTTATTATAGTAGTCCTGATTATCCCGCATATTGGGATGAATCTGACGCATCAGTTCCACCAGGATATGCGCGTACCGCGTCCGTTTCTCCCGATCCTCGATGGTCTTCAGATGCCCGACCAGTTTCTGGATGTTGCTGCCGTATTCTTTCAAGGGCTTAACCGCTGTTATTGTGTGTTGGCAAAAATACGAAAAAATACAAGGATTGAGGGATTGAAGGATTGAAGGACTGATGGCCTACAGTCAATCTATCCTGAATCACTCCGGGAACGGCCGCTTAATCCTCAATTTTTCAATTCTTCAATCCCTCAATCCTTCAATCCTTCATCCCTGGAACGTCCCACGCCCCCGCTGCGTTGCCCTCATATGCAAAAATGGTTACAGACGTATAAGCCGGAGGTAGCGGATACCCTTCGGTTAAGTATTCCTATTGTGATTGCCCAGTTAGGCGTGGTATTGATGGGCGTTACCGATAATTTATTTGTCGGTCGCCTGCTGGGGGCGGTTCCGCTGGGAGCGGCGGGGCTGGCTGTATCGCTTTCCTTCCTGGTTTCGAGTATCGGCGTCGGGGGTTTATCGGTCGTATCAACCCTGGTTTCCCAGGCCCGTGGCCGCGACGATGCCGCCGCCATCAACCGCCTCCACCGGGCGGGCCTGCGGGTTGCCCTGCTCCTGAGCCTGCTGCTGGGCCTGCTAGGGGTGATGCTCGCCTTTCAGTTTGAGCTGTTTGGCCAGACGCCCCAGGTTACCCGCATGGCCCGGGACTTCATGCTCATCATCAGCGTATCGAACATTCCCCTGTTTATTTTCGTGGCCGCCCGCCAGCTCTGCGACGGACTGACCTACCCGCGGGTAGCCATGGCCATTACGCTGTCGGCCCTGTTGCTGAACGCCCTGCTCAACTACGTCCTGATTCTCGGCTTCGGTCCGATTCCGGCCCTGGGCCTCAATGGCTCGGCCTGGGCCACGCTGCTGTCGCGGGTCTTTATGGCAGCGGCCATTCTGCTGTACGTTTCCCGTACGCGGGCCTTCCGGCCTTATTTAGTGGCCACTTACCGCGCCCAGCCGATTGCCGCCGAAGTGCAGCAGGTCCTTAAACTGGGCCTGCCTGGCGGGTTCATCTTTTTCTTCGAAGTAGCGACTTTTTCGCTGGCCCAGGTGATGGTCGGCTGGCTGGGCGAGAACCCGCTGGCGGCCCACCAGATTGCCCTGAATATGGCCTCCACGACCTACATGATGGCCACGGGCATTTCTTCGGCCGGGGCTATCCGGGTCGGGAACGCACTTGGCCAGCGCAGCCAGGAGGGCGTCAGGCGCGCGGGCGTTGCCGCTTTTCTCCTCTCCGGACTGTTCATGGGCCTTTGCGCGCTGGGGTTTCTGTCGGCCAACGAATGGCTGGTATCGCTCTACATCCGGGACAATGCCGATGTGGCGAGCCTCGCGGCAGGCCTGGTAATCATGGCCGGTGTTTTCCAGCTCTCCGACGGCATTCAGGTGGTGGGTGTGGGCACGCTGCGGGGTCTCTCCGACGTTAACGTGCCCACCGTGATTACGCTGTTTGCCTACTGGGTCATGGCCCTGCCCATCAGTTACCTGCTCTGCTTTACCCTTGGCTGGGGCGTGACGGGCGTCTGGTTGGGGCTGCTGGCAGGCCTGACCGTCGCGGCGGTGCTGCTGACGGTTCGTTTTTTCCGGCTCAGCCGCCACCGGATTGCCCAGTCGGCGGCTGTACCGGCCTAACGGCCAGCCGTCCGTTTTACGGCTGCTGGGTAACCGGTACGTTGGCGAAGGTGCCGGTAATGGTGAAGGTACACCGGCGTGCCGGGATCATGGCCGTATCGAACGGATCGAAAACGTCGGGCAGCCGGACCGTGTACGTGCCGGAAATCGTTTTCTTCGCCGCATTATAGGCCGTAATCTCCAGGCTGCCCTCCACCCGGGTGGTACCGCTCTGGTAGATGGCGGTCCGGGTATTGCTAACCGCAAACCGGTAATCCAGCTGGGCAGCACCCGTCGACGGGTTGGGCAGTGAGCCCAGCGTGTAAACGCCGAGGCGGCCGGGAACCAGACGCGAAACCGGAATCTGGAAGCTGATTCCGTCGGAGCCCGCCGGATAATTGGTAAAAAAGCTCAGGCGCAGCTGCGTGCCGCTTTCCTCAGCCGCGTAGTTCAGGCTGGTATTCTCGTATTCCGCCCGCATTTCGGTCGCCGAGTTCTGATAAACCAACACCCGGTTCAGCCGCCGGGTAACGGGCAGTTGGGGTTCGGTTTCAGTCGTGTTTTCTTTACAGGCGAGGAACAGGAACGGCAGGAGGCAAACCAGCAGCCATCGGCTCATGTTAAGCATGGTGTTTGTTTTCTTTTGGATGATGAGCATTTTCGGCCAAAATTAACGCACGATCGGGTTTTCACAGGCCGGAAAGCGGGCTACTTTTTCAGAAATTCTACGGATACGCTGTTTTGAACACAACCGTTACCCCTTCCCTGCCCCAACTCCTGGCCCGCGTGGGCCTCGACTGGTTTCTGCTCGCCCTGCTGGGCATGATCGGCCTGGCGTATCTTTGGCCGGAACCGGGCCTGGCAGAAGGACCGTTTGCCCTTAGTCGGCTGGCGAATCTAGGGGTATCCCTCATTTTCTTTTTCTACGGACTCCGCCTGAGCCCTGACAAGCTGCGCGTTGGCCTCAGCAACTGGCGGCTGCACCTGACGATCCATCTCTGCACGTTTTTGCTGTTCCCGATGCTGATAATGGGCGGGCGCTGGCTGCTGGCCACGGAAGAAACGGCCCTGCTCTGGCTCGGCGCGTTCTACGTGGCAGCCCTGCCGTCGACGGTTTCCTCCTCGGTCGTGATGGTCTCCATTGCGGGCGGCAACCTCCCGGCGGCCATTTTCAACGCCAGTATCTCCAGCCTCATCGGCGTGTTTCTGACCCCACTCTGGATGGGTCTTTTCCTGGCCGGGGGCTCGGAGGCCTATGATCTGAGTGGGGTCATCGGAAAACTGACCATTCAGGTAGTGGTCCCGGTGCTGGCCGGCATCCTGTTGCACCGCTGGGGCGGAGCCTTCGCCGAACGGCACAAGGCCTCGCTCCGGTACTTCGACCAGACGGTAATCCTGGTCATTGTTTATACGTCCTTCTGCGAATCGTTCAGCCGGCGGATGTTTGCCAGCCTGGACTGGACCGATCTACTGCTGCTCAGCCTAGGGATGCTGCTGCTTTTTTTCCTGGTCTATGCACTCATTCAGGTCCTGAGCAACTGGCTAGGCTTTTCCCGACCGGACCGCATCACCGCCCTGTTCTGCGGGTCGAAAAAGTCCCTGGTCCAGGGCAGTGTGATGGCCAAGGTCCTTTTTCCCGGCGATCTGGCCGGCATTGCCCTCCTGCCGATCATGGTCTACCATGCCCTGCAACTGATCGTAGCGAGCATTATCGCCCAGGCGATGGGTCGGCGCACCGGTTCCTGACTACAGCCGTGCCGCGCCCCAGAGCAACAGGGCCCAGCCGGCAATCAGGGCCAGCCCCCCGATGGGTGCTACCGCTCCAAATTTGGTAATACCCGTAAAACAGAGGGCGTAAAGCGAACCGCTGAAGATCAGCACCCCGATCAGAAAAGCGTACCCCGCCCAGCCGTAGGTACGGGCTGCGTCGGCGGTCGTAGCCGGGAGTTGCAGCAGGATCCCGATAGCCACCAGAGCCAGCGCGTGGTAAAACTGGTATTTCACGGCCGTCTCAAAGGTGTCGGCCCGGCCGACGGCTTCCAGGCTGGCCCGCAACGCGTGAGCCCCGAACGCCCCCAGGGCTACGGCCAGCAGGCCCAGGATTGCGCCGGATTGGAGAAAGAATTTGTGCATGATGGATGGTTTAAGGTTTATCGTTTAAGGTTTAATGCGGTCCGCCGCTGCGGTGTAATGCGCTAAACTTTAAACGAAGCTATCTGCTTCCAAAAATGGCGCTGCCCACCCGGACCAGCGTACTGCCTTCTTCGACCGCGATGGGGTAATCACCGCTCATGCCCATAGACAGCTCCCGGAAGGACACGTTGGGGCGCTGGATGCCGGATAGGCGTTCGTACAGGGCCCGTAAACCGCGGAATTCCTCCCGAATCTGCTCCTGGTCGTCGGTAAAGGTCGCCATGCCCATCAGGCCGACGATCCGTACGCCGGTCAGCTCGTCCAGCCGCGGCGATTGCAGCAGCGTCTCGGCTTCGGCCGCATCCAGCCCGAATTTGGTTTCTTCCCGGGCAATGTGAATCTGCAACAGGCAGTCGATCACCCGGTTGTTGCGCACCGCCTGTTTGTTGATTTCCTCGAGCAGCTTCAGGCTGTCGACGGAGTGGATCAGGGCCACAAACGGGGCAATGTATTTGACTTTATTCGTTTGCAGGTGGCCGATCAGGTGCCATTCGACGTCGGCGGGCAGTAGCGGCTGCTTATCGACCATTTCCTGCACTTTATTTTCCCCAAAGAGTTTACAGCCCGCCGCATAGGCTTCCTCAAGCATCGGCACGGGCTTGGTTTTCGTCACGGCGACGAGCCGGGCCCGGCCGTTGAGGCTGGCGGTGATGGTATCAATGGCAGCAGCGATGGTGGACATATTCTGAATTTTAGGGTAAAACTAAGCAGGAGGCTGCAAAGTCGCGGCCCAGCGGATTTGATAATTTTTTGGGCGGCGGGCCGCTTCCTATGGAAAAAAGACGGGAAACACTTACTTTTCAGCTTTGATTTTTCGTTCATTAAACACCGTATGGAAACCTACACCCAGGACAAACGCAATAACCGGAAAAACTACCTTCTCGTGGCCCTGGCCATTCTGGCGGGTCTGAACGTCCTGCTTCTTTACTTCTATTACCAGGAACGGCAGGACAACAAAACCCAGGAAGTAGCGATTGCGGTGAAGACCGAAGAAGTGCTGGCTACCAAAACCCGGCTGGATTCCATCTCCTACCAGCTGGACGTTAAAATCTCCGAAATTCAGTCGCTGGGCGGCCGCGTCGATTCGCTGCTGAAAGTCAAGGAACAACTCGAGCTGGATAAGCGAAACCTCAAGAACGTCGCCGCCTTCGACGCCCAGCGGTACCAGGTCAAGATCCGGCAGTACGTGGCCATGCTGGCCGACAAGGACCGGGAAATTGTCCGCCTGAAGGAGGAAAACAACATCCTGACTTCCCAGAACCAGACGCTCAACCAGGAAAATTCCTCCCTGCGCAACGAACGGCAGGCCCTGGCCGACTCGGTGAACATCTATTCGAGCCGCAACCGGGAGCTGACCGAAAAAGTCTCCATTGCCGCGGCCCTGCGGGCGGAGAACATCGCCGTCAACGCCATCAACCGTCGCGGCAAGGAACGCGACGGCGGCAGCTACCGCGCCCGCCGCATCGATAAGATGAAAATCAGCTTCCGGCTGGCCAAAAACCAGCTGACCGAGCAGAACAGCAAGGAAATCTTTCTGCGCATCCTCGATCCGTCCGGAGCCGTTATCGCCGACATGGCCACCGGCTCAGGAGAGTTCATTTACAGCGGCCAGGCCATGATCTACACGGCCAAACAGACCATCCAGTTCGACAATACCGGCCAGGAGGTGTCCTTTATCTACAGCCGCGGCGGCATTCCGCTCAAAGACGGCAAACATACCGTCGAACTTTACGCCGAAGGGTTTAAGATCGGTACGAGTGAGTTTGAGGTGAGATAGGTTCGGAAAAGCCATAATAGCGAAGGGGCAGCGTGGCAGAGTAGGCTTTCGCCGGTAAAACTTTGTCACGTTGCCCCTTTCCTACGCCCTTACTCCTATCCCGCCTCACATTTTTTTGCCTTCTCCCTTTCCCTAACCAAACTTTCTCCGTATTTTTGCACCCTCATTTTTAATCAATTATCCAAACACAACCATCATGCAGTTCACTAAGAACTATGAGACGGTGTTCATCTTAACTCCCGTTTTGTCTGAGACTCAGATGAAGGACACTGTCGACAAGTTCCGCAAAGTACTAGCCGATAACGGTGCGGAGCTTGTTCACGAGTACAGCATGGGCCTGCGGAAGCTGGCTTACCCGATCCAACACAAAAACACGGGTTTCTACCAGGTTTTTGAATTCACGGCTCCGACGAACCTCGTCGAGACGCTGGAAACGGAATACCGCCGCGACGAGCGCATCCTGCGCTTCCTGACGACGGCACTGGATAAGCATGCCGTTGATTACAATTCGCGCAAGCGCAACGGCCAGCTGGGCAAACGTAAACAATCTGAAACCGCAGGAGAGGAGGCATAACCATGAGTCTGCAGAACGAACCCGTCAACAAGAACGAAAACCGCAAGAAATACTGCCGTTTTAAGCGTTCCGGTATCAAGTATATCGACTACAAAGATCCCAACTTTCTGCTGAAGCTGCTCAACGAGCAGGGTAAGATCCTGCCGCGGCGGCTGACAGGCACGAGCCTGAAATACCAGCGCAAAGTCGGACAGGCCGTTAAGCGCGCCCGTCACCTGGCCCTGCTGCCCTACGTAGGCGATTCACTGAAATAAACCCCGGATTGTACCATGCAAGTTATTCTCAAAACTGATATCGCCGGCCTGGGTTATAAGAACGACCTCGTAGACGTGAAGCCCGGCTACGGCCGTAATTACCTCATTCCGCAAGGCTTCGCCGTGATGGCGACCGATTCGAACAAGAAAATTGTTCAGGAAAACATCCGTCAGGCGGCCCACAAAGCCGAGAAAATCAAGAACGATGCCCTGGCTACGGCCGAGGCAATCGGCGACCTGACGCTGGAAATCGCCGCCAAGGCGGGCGAAAGCGGTAAAATCTTCGGCCGGGTGACCAACACCCAGATCGCCGAAGCCCTGAAAGACAAAGGCTTCGACATCGACCGGAAGAAAATCGCCGTGGACGACGTAAAGACGGTTGGCTCGTACAGCGCCATCCTCGACCTGCACAAGGACGTAAAGCACACGCTCAAATTCAACGTGGTAGCCGACTAAGCCTCGCTGCCATCGCCTCAATTGCCGAAAGCCCTTTCCGTTTTGGAAAGGGCTTTTGCGTTATCTTTGCCCCATTTCGACTCCATCGCTATGGCCAAAGCGCCAAAATTTTACGTCGTCTGGAAGGGACACCAGCCCGGCGTCTACGACACCTGGGCCGAGTGTCAGCAGCAGATCCAGAATTACCCGGGAGCGCTCTATAAGTCGTTCGACTCCAAAGTCGCCGCCGTCAAGGCCTCCCGCGAAAAAGCGCACCTGCACATCGGGGCCGACCCGAAACCGGCGGCGGGTAAGAGCGCAAAGCTTTTCGTGGGCACGCCCATCGCCGACAGCATCGCCGTCGACGCCGCCTGGAACACGGCCTCCGGTGCCATGGAATACCAGGGCGTCCACGCGACGACCAAACAACTGCTTTTTCACCAGGGCCCCTACCCCGACGGCACCAACAACATCGGCGAATTTCTGGCCATTGTCCACGCCCTCGCCTGGCTGGCCCAGCGCGGCAGCACCCTGCCGATCTATTCCGACTCGCGCACGGCCATCGGCTGGGTAGTCAAAAAAAAGGCCAACACCAAGCTGGAGGAAACGCCCCGCAACGCCATTCTCTTCGAGCTTATCGACCGGGCCGAAACCTGGCTGCAGACGCATACCTACCCGAATAAGATCCTCAAATGGGAAACCGAACACTGGGGCGAAAACCCGGCGGATTTCGGCAGAAAATAATGTTTCGCTTCAAGCAATTTACCGTTCATCAGGACCGCACGGCCATGAAGGTCTGCACCGACGCCTGCGTGCTGGGCGCCTGGGCGGATGTCGACGGGCAGCGGCTGCTCGATATCGGGACCGGTACGGGTCTCCTGGCGCTGATGGCTGCCCAACGGAACCCAACGGCCTGCATTGACGCTGTCGAAATGGATGCCGCGGCCTGCGGGCAGGCCCGGGAGAACGTGGCAGCCAGTCCGTTTTCGGAGCGGATTAAGGTGATTCAGGAGCGGATTCAGGCGTTTTCGTTAGCCGAAGCAGCTCAATACGACCGGGTGCTGATCAATCCACCGTTTTACACCAACCACCTGCGCTCCCCCGACGACGCCCTTAACCGCGCGCTCCACAATGATGAGCTGCCGTTCGACGAGCTGGTTGCGGCCATCACCCGGCTGCTTCACCCGGCCGGCCAGGCCTGGCTGCTGCTTCCGCCCGCTGAATGGGACCGGTTTCGCCTCCCGGCCGAAGCGGCTGGCCTGCGGCCTTTCCGCCAGCTCAGCCTCCGGCACCACCCGGGTAAGCCAGTCTTTCGAACCATTACCGGGCTATCCTACGTTTCTTCCCGGGCGCCGGACGGGGCCGAACTCAGCGTGTACGAACCCGACGGCCGAACGTATACCGCCGATTTTCGCCGTTTACTCAGCCCGTTTTACCTGATATTCTGAAATTCCTGCCAACTTTGCGTTTTACATACGCCATCTCTTGGAGATATGGCGTATGTGGTAGACACTGCCATGACCGACCCCCTGCAACTTTCCGTTGTCATCCCACTCTTCAACGAAGCCGAGTCCCTGCCCGAACTGCACGACTGGATTGTCCGGGTGACGACGGAACAGCAATACAGCTACGAAATTCTGTTTATCGACGACGGCAGTACCGACGCTTCCTGGTCGGTAATCAGTGACCTGGCCCAGCGCAATCCGCAGGTGCGCGGGGTTCGCTTTACGCGGAATTACGGCAAAACAGCCGCCCTGCAGACGGGGTTCCAGGCCTGCCGGGGACAGGTCGTCATCACCATGGACGCCGACTTGCAGGACAGCCCCGACGAGATTCCCGAGCTTTACCGCATGATTACCCAGGACGGCTACGACCTGGTTTCGGGCTGGAAGCAGAAACGCTACGATCCCCTCAGCAAAACCCTACCGACCAAGCTGTTCAATGCCGTCTCGCGCTGGGTGTCCGGTGTTGAGCTGCACGACTTTAACTGCGGGCTGAAAGCCTACCGCCGGCCGGTGGTTAAGTCCATGAATCTCTACGGCGAAATGCACCGGAACCTGCCCATCGTCGCCAACTGGAACGGCTTTACCCGCATTGGCGAAAAAGTGGTTCAGCACCGGGCCCGCAAATACGGCACGACGAAGTTCGGGCTGAACCGGTTTATCAACGGCTTTCTGGACCTGCTGGTCATTGCCTTCGTGCACAAGTTCAGCAAGCGGCCTATGCATTTTTTTGGAACGTTTGGTACTTTTTCGTTTTTCGTCGGCTCGGTCATTACCGTCTGGCTGATAGCCGAAAAATTGTACAATATCGCCCGGCACCTGAAGTACCGGAATGTGACCGACAACCCCTTGTTTTTTCTGGCTTTAGTAGCCATTATTCTGGGCGTTCAGTTATTTTTGGCGGGATTTTTGGGCGAGCTGCTCGTGCGTCAATCAACCCATAGCAAAACCGGCGATTACCTGATCGCCGAAGAAATTGGATTTAATCGGTAACCCAGTAACTTGGCTGGGCAGTATGTGAATAAACTTGTGGATACCGGCTGCGGATGCCCTTTTTTTGATCACCTGACTCACGCCATGCTAATGAAAAACATCATGAACCAACAGTTTAAAGCGCATCCCTGGCACGGAATTCCCATTGGAGAAAATGCACCGAATCTGGTTACGGCCTTCATTGAGATCGTCCCGACCGATACGGTAAAGTACGAGGTTGACAAGGAAACCGGGTACCTGAAGATTGACCGCCCCCAGAAGTATTCCAACATCGTTCCGGCCCTGTACGGCTTTGTGCCGCAGACGTACTGCGACGAAGAGGTAGCCTCCCTGGCCCGGGAGCGTTCCGGCCGCGAAATTGAAAAAGGCGACGGTGACCCCCTGGATATCTGCGTCCTGAGCGAACACGCCATCACCCACGGCAATATCATTCTGCAGGCCGTTCCCATCGGCGGGTTCCGCCTGCTCGACAAGGGCGAGGCCGACGATAAAATCATCGCCATCCTGAAAGGCGATGCCATGTACGAAACCTACAAGGATCTCAACCAGCTGCCCGCCAGCGTCGTTTCCCGCCTGAAGCACTACTTCCTCACTTACAAAAACCTTCCCGGCGAACCCATGACCTGCGAAATCATCAACGTATACGGCCGGGAGGAAGCGTATGAAGTCATCCAGCGCTCCGTCGAAGATTACTGGGCCCTGGTGCGGCAGCAGGCTACGATGAGCCTGTGAGGAATTAAGAATTAAAAGTTAAGAATTAAGAATTAAAAATTAAAAGTGGGCTTCGCTGGACAGAACGGTATCGGGCGAAGCTCACTTTTAATTTTTAACTTTTAACTTTTAATTTTCAGGTCCTAATGCCCAGTTCCCACTTATCCGCCTATAGTTGCCTTCAACACAAATTTACGGGACTGGGAATAGTCCCGTTTTTATTTTTGTTAGGAGTAGAGTTAACCATAGTTTGTCTGAACCTACATGCGTCAGTTCTTAAAATACGTTTTAGCCACCGTCGTTGGGATTTTTCTCTTCTCGGTCGTATCCTTCATGCTGCTGCTGGCCATAGGCTCGGCAATCTCGGCTGCCTCAGGCAATGAGGTAAGCCTCAAGGAAAATTCGGTTCTGAAGCTGAACCTGAACAATCCGATCCAGGAAGTTGGGGTCGAAAATCCGTTCGGCGGGATTCCGCCTTTCAATTCGGACGGCGACGTCGTGGGTCTGATCGACCTGAAGCAGGCCCTGGCCAATGCGAAACTGGACCCCAACGTCAAGGGCGTCTACGTCCAGGCTGAATATCCGCAGGCGGGCTGGGCCACGCTGGAGGAGGTGCGCAACGCCCTGCTGGATTTTAAGAAGTCCAAAAAATTCGTTTACGCCTACGGCGAAGTCATGACGGAAAAAGGCTATTACCTGGCTTCGACCGCCGATAAGGTATACCTCAATCCCGCCGGCGCCCTGGAGTGGAACGGCCTCAGCGCTGAACTTTCGTTCTTCAAAGGTACCCTCGACAAACTGGGCATTCAGCCGGAAATCTTCCGCGTAGGAGAGTTCAAGAGCGCCATCGAGCCGTTTATCCGGCCCAACATGAGCGACCCGAACCGCCTGCAGGTCGCCTCCTTCCTGAACTCCATCAACAACCACTACCTCGAGCGCGTCTCCGCCAGCCGGGGCATTCCGGTTGCTACGCTGAAAAGCCTGGCCGATAACCTGACCATTCAGACCCCGGCCGACGCCCAGAAGGCGAAGCTGGTCACCGATGTGGCCTACCACGACGAAGTGGAAAGCCAGATGCGGAAACTCCTGGGCGTGGAGGAAAAGAAAAAGATCGATTACATTTCGCTGGGTAAATACCGGAACGCTAAGAAATACGTCAAGGAAGGAGACTTCAATTCCCGGATTGCCGTTATTGTCGCCTCGGGCGAGATTGTGTCGGGCGATAAGGACAATGGCGTAATCGCTTCGGATAAACTGGTTGAGCAGATCCGAAAGGCCCGCCTGGACAATAAGGTTAAGGCCGTCGTGCTCCGGGTGAACTCTCCGGGTGGCAGCGCGATGGCGTCGGAAGTGATGTGGCGCGAACTGGAACTGACCAAAAAGCAGAAACCGGTCGTAGCCTCCATGTCCGACTACGCGGCTTCGGGCGGTTACTTCCTGGCAGCCCCGGCCAACAGGATCATCGCCGATCCCAACACCATCACCGGCTCGATCGGTGTCTTTGCGATGCTCTTTAATACCGAACCGTTCCTGCGGGACAAACTGGGCATTACCCTCGACCGGGTCGGGACCAACGCCCATGCCGACTTCCCCAGCGTGACGCGTCCGCTCTCCGATTTTGAGAAATCCGTCCTGCAAAAAAGCGTCGAACGGATCTACGCCAACTTTACCGGCAAAGTATCCACTGGCCGGAAGCTGTCCATCGACAGCGTTCGGGCCATTGCCTCGGGCCGCGTCTGGACCGGGATCCAGGCCAAACAGAACGGGCTGGTCGATCAGCTCGGTGGTCTGGAAGATGCCGTTAAGGTGGCCGCCCAACTGGCGAAGCTGAAAGAGGGCGAGTACCGCGTTCGCTACACGCCGGAGCGGAAAAACACCATGCAGGAGCTGATCAAGGAACTGACCGGCGGCGACGAAGAAGCCCGCCTGACGGCCCAGCTCGGTGAATTGGCACCGTATGTTCAGTACCTCAAGAAACTAAAGCGGCTCGAAGGCGTGCAAATGCGCCTGCCGTGCGAACTGGATATCAAGTAACCGGTTGCGCGCCGGACAAAAAAGCGGGCCGTTTGGTCCGCTTTTTTTAATTTACCGCCTGAATACCGTCTGCTGCATGCAAACCCTGCCCCTTCGCATCGACTTATTTGCCCTCATTATGTTACTGGGCGTCGCGCAGGGGCTCTTTCTGGGCGTTTTTTTTCTGAGCGGAAAGCGGGGGAAAGCCATTCCCAACCGGTGCATCGGCTGGGCCATGCTGGCGGAGGCCGCCATTGTGGCCGAAATCTTTCTGGATTATACGAATTACACCTTTCAGGTCCTCTGGCTGGTCGACTTTGCCGAGCCCTTTAACTTTCTGCCGGGTCCGCTCCTGCTCCTGTTTGTCTACAGCCGGATCCACGGCACCCTACCGGCGCGCTGGTACTTAAATCTGCTTCCGTTCGGCCTCTGGGCGCTGAACTCCATCAGTTGGCACCACCAGCCCCTAACCTACAAATACAATTCCTATATTGAGTCGGTCCATCCGGAGATGCCTTTTATTCCTTCCGAGATGTACCATGCGACTGATTTTACCGGTCTCCGCGATTTCGTCAACGAACTAACGCTCCTGAGCTGCCTGATTTACAGCATCTGGTCGCTGCGGACGATTGCCCAGGCGTACCGGTCGGCCGGGCAGAAACCCTTCGGGCCCCTTCCCTATCGCCTCAGCCAGCTCCGGAACCTGACGCTGTTTTTTATCCTCTTCCCCATCCTGATCGTGGCCATCAAGCCGCAGTTTGAAGAGGACCTGGGGGATTATCTGCTGGCCTGCTACATCACCTTTACCATCTACGCCACCAGCCTGCTGGTCATGGGCGGATCGGACTTTTTCCGGGAGGAAGCTCCGGTTGCCGCCCCGACGGAATCGGACAAGGCTGGTTCGTCCCGGCCCAAGTACGGAAAATCAGCGCTGCCAGAAGAAGTTGAGGAGGTGTTGCTGGCGAAACTGAACCGACTGTTTACCGACGAAAAAACGTACCTGGAAAGCGACCTGTCGCTGCCCAAGCTCGCCCAGCGGCTCAACACCTCGCCCCACCACCTTTCCCAGCTGCTCAACGACCGCCTGAACCTGAGCTTCTTCGATCTGCTGGCTACCCACCGCATCAAGGCCGCCCAGGTCCTGCTCCACGACCCAAGCCTGACGCACCTGAAAATCGACGAAATCGCTGAACGCGTCGGATACAACTCGCCCTCGGCATTTCACACGGCCTTCAAGCGCCTGGTCGGGCAGACGCCGGCCCAGTTCCGGGCGGCGGCGACTTCTTCCCCATCGGGACGAACTTCGTAGCCATCGGGAAAAGGCTGATTTCGGCCATGAGCCCCCACTTTTGGCAAAAAATAAACCAAAAACCTCATGCAACCGATCGCTTCTCCCGCTCCGGCTCCTACCCTCACGCAGCGCCGCTACGACCTCGACTGGCTGCGCGTCATCGCCATTGTCATTCTGCTGTTTTACCATACCGGCATGATCTACGTCAGCTGGGGCTGGCACATTCAAAGCCAGCAGACCAGCCCGCTGCTGGAGGACGTCATGCGCTGGCTGCACCACTGGCGCATGCCCCTGCTGTTTTTCATCTCCGGCGGCGGCACCTACTTTGCCCTTCGCAAACGCACGTACGGAGGCTATGCCGGCGAACGCTTCCGGCGGCTGTTCCTCCCGCTCGTGTTTGGCATGTTTGTGATTGTTCCGCCCCAGATCTACTACGAGTGGCTCTTTCGGGGACGGTTTTCGGGCAGCTATACGGAATTCTACCCGAACGTTTTTGGGTTTCAGCCCTACGAGGATGGCGGTACTGGTGGTGCCTTCAGCTGGCATCACCTCTGGTTTGTAGCCTATCTGTTCTGGTATTCGCTCCTGACAATTCCTTTTGTCAAATTCATCCGATCGGCGCGGGGGCAGCGGTTGGTCGACCGGCTCGAAGGGCTGGTGCGGCGACCCGGCGGCGTTATGGCTTTGGTCGTTCTGCTGATTGGGAACGATCTGACCCTGGGGCATTTCTTTCCGGACCAAACCCATGCGCTGTTTAATGACTGGGCTTATTTTGTCCATAACCTCCTGCTCTTCTGGCTCGGCTATGTACTGACCAGCCGGCCGGTTTTTATTGGGCAATTAACCGCCCAGCGCCGCATCCTGCTGCTGTCGACGCTTTTCTGCACGATTCTGCTGTATACGATTCGGGCCATCGCCGCCCGGTATCCCGAACTGGAGGACAATCTGCTGGCCAGCCTGATTTACGACGCCAACGAAAACTGCCTGACCTGGTTTTCGGTACTGGCCACGGTTGCATATGGTCACCGGTACCTGAACGTCAATCGCCCGATCCTGTCCCACCTGACCGAAGCGGTGTATCCGTTCTACATCCTGCACCAGACGGTAATCGTGGTTGTCGGATTTTATCTGCTGAAGACGGGGCTGGGCATGGTCGGCGGGTATCTGGCCGTGAGTCTGCTGTCGTTTTCGGTCAGTGTCGGCATTTACCTCCTGCTTATCCGCCCCTTCCGCTGGGTTCGCCCGCTGTTTGGATTAAAGTAAAGACGGGGGCTGAAAGGAATTGCCCTATTTGGACGATAGTTCAGCCCCCCCTATCTTTGGGCAGTATACCGTTTATGGTTTATAGTTTACAGCTTTGGGTCGGGACTGGAACAACCATGAACAATAAACCATAAACTATAAACCGTAAACAATACCTCCTCTGAGCTTTAAACTACCCCATATGACACCGATTCGTACGGACTGGACGCGGGCAGAAATCGCCGACATTTACAATTCCCCCATCCTGGAACTCATTTATAAAGCCGCTACCGTGCACCGGGAGCACCACGACCCACAGGAAGTGCAGGTCTGTACGCTGCTTTCGGTCAAGACCGGCGGCTGCCCCGAGGACTGCGCGTACTGCCCGCAGGCGGCCCGCTACCACACGAACGTTAAGGTGCATAAACTGATGGAAGTGGACGAAGTGCTGGAAGCCGCCGCCAAGGCTAGGGAAGCCGGCAGCACCCGCTTCTGCATGGGAGCCGCCTGGCGGGGCGTGCGCGACAACCGCGACTTCGACCAGGTGCTGGAAATGGTCAAAGGCGTCAACGGCATGGGCATGGAAGTCTGCTGTACGCTCGGTATGCTAACCGAAAGCCAGGCCCAGCGGCTGAAAGAAGCCGGCCTGTACGCCTACAACCACAACCTGGATACAAGCGAAGAATTTTACGGCGACATCATCAGCACCCGGACCTACGACGACCGGCTCGACACCATCGGCCACGTGCAACAGGCGGGCCTGTCGGTCTGCTCGGGCGGGATTATCGGTATGGGGGAATCCGAAGGTGACCGCATCGGCATGCTCCACACGCTTTCGACCCTGCCCCAGCACCCCGAATCGGTACCGGTTAACGCTCTGGTGCCGGTGGAGGGAACGCCCCTGGAGGACCAGCCCCGCGTCTCGGTTTGGGAAATGGTGCGCATGATCGCTACGGCCCGGATCATTATGCCCAAAGCCATGGTTCGGCTCTCGGCTGGCCGCGTCCGGATGAATACCGAGGAGCAGGCGCTCTGCTTCCTGGCCGGTGCCAACTCCATCTTCGCCGGGGACAAGCTGCTGACAACACCCAACCCCGAAGTCGATGCCGATAAAGAACTCTTTCAGACGCTGAACATTCGCCCGCGCCCGGCTTTCAAGAACGGAGAGCCGGCGCTGAAGCTGGAGCAGATTCCGTTGTAAGTTTGAACAACATAGAACTAATCTAAGAGGTAGAACCTGTATTACATGCCTCTTAGATTAGCATCTAGTTATTGCAAGTTATGTCAGAACGAATCTTCGGCCATATTCCAAATCAACCGGAAGGGACAACTTATTCCAATCGGCTGGAGGTTGCACTTTCCGGCGTACATTCTCCACTCCAAGCAGGCATTAGCGGGTCCCAAACAGAAGGTGCAGACTCAATTGTTCTATCTGGTGGCTACGAAGATGACCGAGATTACGATAACGTAATTATTTATACAGGTCACGGAGGCCGAGACCTAGTAACGGGAAAACAAGTAAGCCATCAATTGCTTATTAGGCAAAACTTAGCGCTAGCCTTAAACTGTCAGACAGGCCTACCCGTAAGGGTTGTTAGAGGAGAGAAACACTCTTCACCCTACGCACCCACAAGGGGCTACCGTTATGATGGTCTCTTTATCGTTGAATCGTATTGGAAAGAAAAAGGGCGGTCTGGTTACGATATTTGGCGATTTCGGTTAGTTAAATTAGATGAGCAATCTAATTTAACGTCACAGGTTGAAGAAGATCCCACCCAATACGGAAATGATAAGCCTGAGCGTAAGGCAACCATCATTCAGCGAATTGTACGGGATACTGAAGTAAGCCGGAAGGTAAAAGCCTTATATAACGCAACCTGCCAGGTTTGTGGAATACAAATAGTGACCAATGCGGGTCCATATGCCGAGGCTGCGCACATTAAACCACTTGGTGCTCCCCACAATGGGCCGGATATCCTTAGCAATGTTCTTTGTCTTTGCCCCAATCACCATTTACAATTTGACTTTGGTGGCTTTGCGATCGACGATGATTTTACCTTATTAGGTTTGGAAGGCAAACTAACCGTACATCGAAACCATAAGATTGACCTTACCTACATTCGCTATCATAGGATCCATTTCTGGGAATAAATTTTCCAGTCTGCTCGAATTTCTCTCTTTTTAGAAATTCCTTCTCTTGCACCCGCCGGTTTGAATGGCTTTCTATGGGTGGCTATTCGACCATTTCTTTCATTCCTTCACAACCTGTCACGCCCGTATTCGTTACTAGGGTAGGAACAATCGAATACAGGAATGCAAATAAACGTACCCGCCGGCCTGCTTGGCCTTGCCCTGCTCTTGTCAACGGCTCCTCTCCACGCCCAGAAAGCAGACAGTATCCGGACCCAGAACGACCGCCTGGACAGTCTGTACATCCACGAAGTCGAAGAGAAAAAAGAGCCTTATAAGGTGCTGCATGCCGAGCCGCTTTACATCGATCTCATCCGGGACCTCGGTGCCCGGAAAGGCGAAAAAGAGTGGAACCTGGGTATGGGCCTGACCGATAATTACACGTTTGATAAATACACCGCGCTGGTCGAGTACGAATTTGCGCCCATTAACCGCCTGGGCCTGGAAGTTGAGGTTCCTTTTACCTTCTACTACCCGACCACCAACGGCACCCGTACGCCGGGCAACAAAATCAATAGCCTGAAGCTTGCCGGACAGTATTCGTTTTATGTCTCCGAGCGCTACCAGACTACGATGGCCATTGGCTACATCCACGAATTTGAACTGGCCCCTTTCCGCGAATACCGGACGGGTCCCAAATGGGATGGGCATCTCTACAACCCCTTCTTCATCGCCGCCAAGCGCTGGGGCCAGAATCTGCATACTCTGATTTATACCGGACCGCAGCTGGTGCGGCACCACCACGACCGGACCGTCAAGACCAACATGCAGATCAACACCAACCTGCATTACATGATCGACGGCACGCGGAACTTCATCGGCGTGGAGGTAAACAAGGATATCTACAAGGGAATGGACATGGTGATCCGGCCCCAGATGCGGGTAGGCATTGCGGATAACGTCCTCATCGGGATCGTGACAGGCATTCCCACCAAACGGACCAACGAACGCTTCAGCACGTTTCTCCGGCTGATTTACGAGCCCAGGCACCGGATCGGAAACCGGCTGGTCGCCCGAACGGTCTGAGCCTACAGGTGCTTTTACTGGATCAGGCCTCGCCTGCCCAGTTCAATCACTTCAAAATTCACCACCCGACCCGCTTCCAGCCCGAAGCGGACGCAGGTGCGCATGCGGTGGAAGCCGTGCTGCCCCGCCGCTCCCGGGTTGATGTACAGCAGTTTGCCCAGGGCCGGATCGCGCTGGACGTTCAGGATGTGGGAATGGCCGCAGATGAACACATCCGGCCGATCCCGCTGGAGCAGCGGCCGCACCTGGGGATTGTACCGGGGCGGCGTTCCGCCGATATGCGTCATCCAGACCGTCACGCCTTCCAGGGTGAACCGCTGGTGCTCGGGGCAGCGCAGGCGCAAATCCTGCCCGTCGATATTGCCGTAGACGGCCCGCAGGGGTTTGAAGGTTTCGAGCTGGTGATGGACGTCGACGGAGCCGATATCCCCGGCATGCCAGACCTCGTCACAGGCGGCAAAATGCCCGAAAATGGCGGGATCGAGGTAGCTGTGGGTGTCGGAGAGCAGGCCAATTTTTAGCATGGTGTTTAACTCATTACCCCAGAATCACCGCCCGCATCTCGCTCCGGATTCGTTTCTTATCGATCTTTCCGACGCTGGTCTTCGGAATCTCCGGGATAAGCACGATCCGGTCCGGTACATACCATTTGTTGAGTTCACCGGCCTCGACGCGTTGCTGCAGCGCGGCCCGGATCGCTTCGGGCGATACCTCCATGCCCGGCTTCTGCACAATCAGGGCGTAGGGCCGCTCGCCCCAGCGCTCGTCCGGCAATCCAATGACCGCCGCTTCCGCTACGCCTTCTACCCGCGAGAGCAGGTCCTCGATGGCCAGGGAGGAAACCCATTCCCCACCCGTTTTGATGACGTCCTTGGTCCGGTCGGCAATCTGCACCCAATTGTCGGGCGAGAGCGTGGCTACGTCGCCGGTATGTAGCCAACCGTCGCGCCACAGCTGCTCGGACTGCTCAGGCTCCTTGTAATAGCCCTGGGTCATCCACATGCCGCGGGCAACGAGTTCCCCGATAGACTGCCCGTCCCGGAGCACTTCCTGACCCGCCTCATCCACCAGTTTCAGCTCGACAAAGGGAGCGATCCGCCCGGCGCGGGTGCGCAGACTTACCTGTTCGTCGCCCTCCATCTGCTTTTCGCCTTCGTTCAGGTAGGTAATCGACATCACCGGCGCCGTCTCCGACATGCCGTAGCCCGCGTAGACCTGAATGCCCAGATCGGTCGCCAGCCTGGCCAGGCCCTGGGTTAGGGCTGATCCGCCGATGATCACTTTCCAGCGGCTGAGCTGCGCCCGGAACTGCTGGGCAGCCGGGCTGCTGACGAGCATGTTCAGAATAGTTGGGACGCAGTGCGAGAGCGTCACCCCCTCCTTGAGCAGCAGTTTCAGTAACATCTCCGGCTCGTAGCGGCCCGGATAGATCTGTTTGGCCGATAGCATGGTCGCCAGGAACGGAAAGCCCCAGGCGTGGACGTGGAACATGGGCGTAATGGGCATGTACACATCCTGCCCCGATTTAAACGGTACGGCTTCGTAACCCGACACGTAAGCCATCAGACCCATCGTGTGCAGAAACAGCTGCCGGTGGGAAAAGTAAACGCCCTTCGGGTTTCCGGTCGTGCCGGTCGTATAAAAGGTGGTCGCCCAGGTGTTTTCGTCGAAGTCCGGGAAATCATAGGTGTCCGGGGCAGCCCGCAGCAGGCTTTCGTACTCGCCCGCAAAACCCTCGGGAACACTGACCGCCGAGGCGTCGGTATAGACCTTATCGCTAATGACCACGTAAGTGTCGACCGTACTCAGCTGGTCTTTAACCGCCGCCAGCAGGGGCAGAAAATCTTCGTGAATCAGCACCACTTTGTCTTCGGCATGATTCATCGTGTACAGAATCTGAGCCGGCGAGAGCCGCACGTTGATGGTATGCAGGATGGCACCGATGCCGGGAATGGCGAAAAAACACTCCAGGTACCGGTGGCTGTCCCAGTCGAACACCGCGATGGTATCACCGGCTTTTACCCCGAGCCCGCTCAGCACATTGGCCAGTTGGCGCACGCGTCGGTTGAACATCCGGTAATCCATCCGGAACAGATCCCGGTAGACGATTTCCCGCTGCGGCTCATACCGCAGCGACTGCGCCAGCAGGTTTTTCAGCAGCAGCGGGGCTTCGTAGGCAGAAGCCGTCCGGGGGATTAATTTCGTGGAAAGCATGGCGATCAGGTTCGGGTGTGGAGCTCAAATTAGACGATTCCAACATCTTATGCTATTTAATTGCTAAAAAGATCGTCCTGTCTTTACTTTATCTGATATTAGTCACCGGGAACTTTTTCGATAGTATTGGGTTGATTCAAGCAACTAGTTCACCAGGAAGCGATGAACCTTCGGCTCTGCATAGCGATTCTGCTGCTGCTGTCTCTCCAGACGGCACTAAGCGCGCCGGTTGCTGAACCTATTACTTCCCGTTCTTCCATTGGTCAGGGCCTAATGCTCAAGCCCTACAACCCTTGCTTACACAAGCAAAAGAAGTCAAAACCCATCCGTCGCAAGATGGTGCTCAGTTCGCCCATCCATCTGGAGTGCGACGATTCCGAAGAAACCAATTCCGGAAAAAGCCACACCCCTTCTCCCCTGTCGTTTGGCGATCGCCACGGCATGGACTATCTTCTGGCGGCCCGGATGGCCAGCCGCCGCGCCCAATGGCAACACTCCCTCGGCGCCTGGAAAACCTGCTACCTGACGCCCGATTCTCCCCCTCCACAACGAGTCGCCTGATTGATTTCCGGATGAGCTGCTAACCCGGTTGGCAGTCTGTGCTACGCTTTTGGGGTCCTTTTCGGTACCCCGAAAGATGGTATTGGCACGCGTTAATCTTTTCATCAACCCTACGACTCCACTCATGATTGACAAACTCATTGCATGGAGCGTCCGAAGTCCGTTTACGGTCGGATTTCTGATGCTGGTGCTGGTTATTGCCGGGGGATTTGCCCTGCGGAACCTGCCCATTGATGCCGTTCCGGACGTGACCAACCAGCAGGTCGACGTCATCACCAACTCGCCGAATCTTTCTTCGCTCGAGATCGAAAAATTCATTACCACGCCCATCGAAATGGCGATGGCCAATATCCCCGGCCTGACGGAAGTCCGCTCAACGTCCAAGTTTGGCTCGGCAGTGGTTAAACTCATCTTCACCGACGACACCGACATCTACTGGGCTCGCCAGCAGGTCTTTGAACGCCTGGAACAGGTCAAGGCCGAAATCCCCGAAGGCGCGGGCACACCGATTCTGGGACCGGTTTCTACCGGCCTGGGGGAGATCTACCAGTACGTGATCCGCAACGAAAATCCCGATGATCCGAAATATACCCTGACCGAAATCCGCACCATTCAGGACTGGACGGTCCGGCGCAAACTGCTGGGCATGGCCGGGGTGGCCGACGTCAGCGGTTACGGTGGCTTCAGCAAGGAATACCAGGCCAAGCTCAAGCTGGACCGGATGCGGGCGCTGGATGTGACCATCGACGACCTCTACCGGGCGCTGGCCGGCGGTAACAGCAATACCGGCGGGGCCTACATCGAAAAAGACAACAAAGCCTACACCATCCGGGGCATTGGGCTGGTGCAGAATCTGAACGATATCGCCAGTACAGTGGTCAAGAAAAATGGTCCTGTGCCGGTGCTGGTCCGGGACGTAGCCGACGTAGAGTTCGGCTCGGCCCTGCGCTTCGGGGCGCTGACGATGAACGGAACCGGCGAAGTGGTCGGCGGCTCGGTCCTGATGATGAAAGGGGCCAACGGCAACGAAGTGATCACCCGGCTGAAAAGCAAGTTCGACGAAATTCAGCGGGAACTGCCCGACGGCCTGCTCATTGAGCCCTTCCTGGACCGCTCCAAGATTGTGAACGCCGCCATCAAAACGGTGGCTACCAACCTGATTGAAGGGGCGCTGATCGTTGTGGTGGTCATTCTGGTGCTGCTCGGTAACTGGCGGGCCAGCCTGCTGGCGGCTTCGGTCATCCCGCTGGCCATGCTCTTTGCCTTTATCTGGATGAACCAGTTCAGCGTGGTGGGCAATATCATGAGCCTGGGAGCGATCGACTTCGGGCTCCTGGTCGACCCGGCGATTATCGTCGTGGAGTCAGCGGTCCTCTTTCTGGCGGTTGCCCTGCACCGGCGCCAGCAGGAACGGATCCGGGAAGGAGCCCTTGGCCCGCTGACGTACAAGGACCGGCAGGAAGTCATCATCGCCTCGGCCGCGGAAGTGAAGCAGTCGGTCGTTTTCGGCGGGCTGATCATCCTCATCGTGTATTTCCCCATCCTTACCCTGGAAGGCGTTGAAGGCAAGATGTTTGCCCCGATGGCTATGACGGTCGGCTTCGCCATTTTGGTCGCGCTACTGCTGTCGATTACCTACGTCCCGATGATGAGCGCCCTCATCCTCAGGCCGCCCAAATCGCTGCACGACCACGGTTTTTCCCAGAAGATCGTCGACTTTTTCTGGAACGGCCTGCGACCCGTCATCCAGCGCGGCCTCCGGGCCAAAGCGGTCGTGGTCGGTTTCGCGCTCGTCGTCCTGGCCGCCGGCATCTTCGGCTTCAGCCGGATCGGGGGTGAATTCATTCCGAAACTGCAGGAAGGCGATATGGTGGTGGACATGGACCTACCCGTCGGTACGCCCCTGACCGAATCCATCCGCCAGAGTAAACTCTTCCAGGAAGGGCTGATGAAGGCTTTCCCGGACGAAATCGAACGCACCGTTTCCAAGATTGGCACCTCCGAAGTGAAAGTTGACCCCCTGCCTCTGGAATCCCAGGAACTCTACGTATCCCTGACGGATAAGAAAACCTGGACCAAGGCCAAAACGCAGGAGGAACTCTCGGTTCTGGTCAACGACTACATGACCCACTTTCCGGGACCGGTTTACGCCATCTCCCAGCCCATCGAAAGCCGGGTCAACGACATGATGAGCGGGGCAAGAACCGATGTGGTGGTGCAGCTCTACGGCCCGGACCTGGATTCGCTGGTGGCCAAGATGAAGCAAATCATCCAGGTGATCCGGCGGGTACCGGGGGCGGTCGACGTCAAAGCGGCCAAGGTTTACGGCCTGCCCCAGCTCAACATTCAGTACGATCGCCAGCGCCTGGCCGTCCACGGCATTCCCGTCGAGCAGATCAACCGGACGGTCCAGATGGCGTTCGGCGGGGCCACGGCCGGGGTGGTCTACGAGCAGGATAAAAAGTTTGATCTCACCTTCCGGCTGACGGGTGCCGACCGTGTCCGGCCGGAGAATATCGAAAACCTGCTGGTTCAGGACGCTAACAACAACCCTATTCCGCTCCGGGACCTGGCTCACATTACCGAGAACGTAGGGCCTTCCGAAATCATGCACAAAGACCTGAAGCGGGTAGTCAATATCGGCTTCAACGTGCGGGAGCGGGATTTGGAGTCGGTCGTCAACGATGTTATTCGTGACGTCAGCAAAACCGTAACCATGCCCAAAGGCTACGAGATTACCTATGGCGGGGAATTTGAAAACTTCAGCCGGGCAAAGGGCCGACTGGCAATCGTCGTTCCCATCTCGCTCCTGATCATTTTCGGTTTGCTTTACCTGTCCTTCGGGAATTTCCGCGACAGCCTCCTGATCTACGCGGTGGTTCCGCTCTCGGCCGTGGGTGGCGTCTTTTCGCTGCTGCTGCGGGACATGAACTTCAGTATCTCGGCCGGGGTGGGCTTTATCGCGCTCTTCGGGGTAGCGGTGCTGAACGGTATTCTGCTGGTCAGCCACTTCAACGAACTCGGCCGCCAGGGGGTAGACGACCCCGACGAACGGGTGCTCCGCGGTCTGGAAGAACGCCTGCGGCCTGTACTGATGACCTCCTTCGTGGCCGCCCTGGGCTTTCTGCCGATGGCCTTGTCGACCAGCATGGGCGCCGAGGTCCAGAAGCCGCTCGCGACGGTCGTGATCGGTGGGCTGCTGACCGCTACCGCCCTGACGCTGATCGTGCTACCGGTACTCTACGCCCTGTTCGCCCGAAAATCCGCTCCCTCCCCCGTACTTGAAAAGGAAGAAGTCCTATGAGCAACCTGAACATTCTACCAGTCTGCGCCCCGCTGCTCGCTCTTCTGCTGAGCCTGGGGCCCGTAGCCCGGGCGCAGGTGCATACCCTGAGTCTGCCCGATGCGATTGATATGGCCCTGCGCAACAATCCGCAGGTCAAGGTGGCCAACCTGCGGGTCGATAAGCAGCGGGCGTTGCTGCCCGGCACACTGAGTCTGACCCGCCCGGAGCTGGTTTTTGAAGCGCCGACCGGAAGCCGTTTTGAACCCGGGGTCATGATGCCCTTTTCGCTCCCGACGGTCTACCGCAACCAGCGCCGCGTGCAGGAGGACCAGGTCCGGCTGAGCCAGACCGAAAAGCAGGTGACCACCAATACGCTGCGGTACAACGTCCGGACGATCTACAACGAAATGCTCTATCTCCGGGAAAGTATCGCCAATTACCAGCGCCAGGACAGCCTGCTGATCGATTTTGCCCGCGTTACGGGCGTTCGTCAGCGCGTGGGGCAGATTTCGCGGATCGAAGTGCTCAACGCCCAGTCCCAGCAACGGGAGATCCGGTACCTGCTCGACCAGACGCGGGCACGGGTCCGGAGCGCCCGGATCCAGCTGGGCCTGCTCATCGGTACGCCCAACGATACGACCCTGCGGGTATCGGGTAATTTCCAGAAACTGGCTTATTCCACTCCCTTTCTGGCGACGGATTCGACCCTGGTCAACAATCCGCTGACAACGTTTTACCAGCAGAATCGCCGCCTGAACGAAGCCAGTCTGAAGCTGGAGCAGAAACGGCGGCTACCGAACCTGATCGTTGGCTACCTGAACCAGGGATCCGCCGAGACACCCATGCTCTATCGGCTGCGCTTCGGCGTCTCGCTCCCCGTCTGGGGTTGGGTAGCCAGTTCGCGGATCAAGGCGGCGGAAACGGACGTAGCCATCGCCAACACCCAGATTTCGCTCAACCAGTACGAACTGCAGGGCAATTACGACAAGGCGCTGGCCGATTATCTCCAGTACCAGGAAGCCCTGGAGTATTTCCAGACCATCGGGCTTCTGCAGGCCGACGAAATAACGAAGGCCGCCCAGGACGCCTACCGACTCGGCAGTATCGGTTACTACGACTACCTGCTCAATATCCAGCAAGCCTTCAAGATCCGTCTGGGCTACCTGGAAGCTTTACGCAACTTCAACCAATCCGTCATTACCCTCCAATACATTAAAGGTGAATAACATGATACGTAACCTGACGCCCCTCCTGCTGTTCCCGGCCCTGGCCTGGGGCCTTTACGCCTGCAGTACTTCCAACGGGAAAGACGCTGCCCAGGTGACCAAAGGCCAGCCCGTCAGCGTCGATTCCATCCGGCTTACTCCCGGCCAGCTTAGTTCGGCCAACGTCAGCCTGGTCGGCTTTGAATCGCGCGCGCTGAAACCGATCATCCACGCCAACGGCATCGTTACGCTCCTGCCGGATAGCAAAGCCGAAGTGAGCAGCCATATTGAAGGAAAGATCGAGCAGATTTACGTACGGGAAGGACAGAGCGTCCGGGCGGGTCAGCCGCTAGCCCGTATCTCCAGTTTCCAGTTGCTGGAGCTGCAGAACGACTACGCGGCGGCGCATAGCGAGGTCGAGTTTCTGGAAGCCGAGTACAACCGCCAGGATGAACTTCGCAAGAGCAATATTGGTGTCCTGGCCGATTTCCAGTCGGTCGATGCCAAGCTGAAAGCGGCCCTGGCCCGGGAACGCGCCCTGAAAAGCAAGCTGGACCTTATCGGTATTCCGACCGAGAAGCTGATCCGCACCAAGGACGTCCGGATGACGGCTACGCTCGTAGTCCGCTCGCCCATCGATGGGTTTATCTACAAATTCCACGAACATATCGGCTCGCTGGTGCAGCCCCAGACGCTGCTGGCGGAGGTGATCAACCCGAATAAGGTGCAGGCCGATGTGTTTATCTACGAAAAGGATGCCGATTACATTCAGGAAGGCCAGGCGGCTGAACTGACGTTTTTGAACCGGTCCATTCCGCCGGTAACGGGGAAAGTAGCCTATATCTCCCGCTCCATCGACGACGAAAACCGCGCCATCACGCTGCACGTGACCTTCCAGCGGCCGAAGACCAGCGAACTGCTGCTGGCCGACATGAGCGTGCAGGCCCGGCTGGTAGGTACCAGCCACCGCAGCAGCCCCAACACGCTGCCGCGCACGGCCATCCTCGACGACGGTGAGGCCAAGTTCATCTTCCTGACCTCCCGCTGGCAGACCGATACCATTCCCTTCCGGAAGCAAAAGGTGGAAATCGTCAACCAGGGTGAAGATTACGTAGAAGTGAAACCCGTCGGCCGAATCCCGGCCGGGGTCAAAATCGCAACCAATAACATCCTGGCGCTGGAGGCGGAACGGAAGAAGTTGGAATAAGTGAATGAGCGAAAGAGTGAAAGAGTGAAAGAGTGAAAGAGGGAATGGCTTCGCCAGTTAGTTAGCCCCGGCGAAGCCATTCCCTCTTTCACTCTTTCACTCTTTCACTCTTTCGCTCATTAAAGCAGTAGCCCCGCCAACGTAGCCGACATATAACTAGCCAGCGTACCGCAAATGAGGGCTTTGAACCCCAGGCGGGCCAGGTCGCTGCGGCGCGAAGGGGCCAGTTCGCCGATCCCACCGACCTGAATGGCGATAGAGGAGAAATTGGCAAATCCGCAGAGGGCAAAGCTGGTGATGGCGACCGTTTTCGGATCGAGCGTACCTTTCATTTTCACCAGATCCAGGTAGGCCACGAATTCGTTGACCACCATTTTGGTACCCATCAGGGCCCCGGCGGCCTGAATGTCTTTAGTTGGTACGCCCATGGCCCAGGCAAAGACCGAGAACAGATTCCCCAGCAGGAAATTCAGGCTCAGGTTGCTCACCCCGAAGATGTAGTAGCCAATCCGGAACAGCAGGCTGTCGACCAGCGCGATCAGGGCGATAAAGCCGATCAGCATGGCGACCACGTTGAAACCAACCTTCAGGCCTTCGCTGGCACCCGCCGCGATGGCGTCGAGCAGGTTGGCGTGGTTTTTCTGAATGTTCAGCTTGATCTCGCCGGACGTCTCGGAGGCTTCGGTTTCCGGATAGACAATCTTACTGATAACCAGCGCACCCGGGGCCGCCATGATGCTGGCCGCCAGCAGGTACGGGGCCGGTACGCCCAGCGAAATGTATACCGCCAGCACGCCCCCGGCAATACAGGCGAAGCTTCCGGTCATCGACGCCAGCAACTCGGAATTAGTCATGCCCTTCAGGTAAGGCTTGATCATGATCTGGGCTTCTACCTGGCCCCCGAAGGTACTCGCCACGTTGGACAGCGCCTCGGCCCCGCTCACGCCCATCAGCCATTTCATCGCCCGGGCCATCACGGCCACGACGCGCTGCATGACCCCCAGGTGGTAGAGAATGTTCACCAGGACAGCCACGAAAATAATGGTCGGTACAATCTGGAAGAAAAAGATGAAGCTCTCCGACGCTCCGAAAGCCCGGCTGAGGACCTCCGGCTTGACCAGCGGCGAGAAAACGAACTCGGCCCCGACGACGGCTTTCTTCAGGAGTTTATCAATATTGGTACCCAGCCACTGGAAAATGTTCTGGCCCGTTTCCGTCTTCAGGATAAATACCGCCAGCCCAAATTGCAGCAGTAATCCAACTCCAACGGTACGAAAGTTAATGGCTCGGCGGTTATTGGACATGGCGTAGGCAATGCCCAGGATGAGGACTATACCGATTAGTCCGGTAAATCGGTTCATTAATGAAGCGGTGAAAAATGAAAGTTTACGGTAAGAACGTATGCGAAGATACGAAGGAATGGCGGGAATACACGGTCCCGCCTGATTTACTATACGTTTGCTCCGATTCGTTAAAAAAAAGCGACGAAGCGTTGGGGCTCCGTCGCTTCCTGTTCACTGGCCAGCTCAATCGTTTACCGTTTCGGCGGCCGGTTCGTGTTCTTCCTGCGTTGCCGGCTTCGGGGCCGCTTCCGTAAAGAGCGCGACCTGCCGGATTTCCTCCTCCGTCACGTCGAAGAATTTCCGCTGCATGTTAAACGGCTCGACGCCCTTATTTTCCACGCAGCAGGGCTGGTAGTTGCCATCTTCGCGCAGCTCATAGGCGTTGACGTTGTCGCGCAGGTTGTACTCCAGGATGTGAATGGCCTGCTGTTTTACCTGCTCCTCCACCAGCAGGAACAGCGATTCAATCCGCCGGTCGAAGCTCCGGACCATGACGTCGGCGCTTCCACCGTAGACTTTTGGATCGCCGTTATTGTGGAAATAAAACAGGCGCGTGTGCTCCAGGAAGTCGCCGACCACGGAGCGAACCGTGATGTTTTCGCTGAGGTCTTTGCGGCCCGGACGCAGGCAGCAGATTCCCCGGACGATCAGCCGTATCGGTACGCCCGCCTGGGAAGCTTTGTACAGTTCATCAATGACTTCCTTATCCTCCAGCGAGTTAATCTTGATGCAGATACCGCTCGGCAGCCCTTCTTTGGCGTTATCCGCTTCGGCTTTAATGAGCCGGATGAGCTGCTTGCGCATATCGCGCGGCGCCGTAATCAGGTACTGATAATGGTTCGGCAGCGAGTGCCCGGTAATGACGTTGAAAAACTCCGAGATATCGTGGGTGTAAACTTCGTCGGTCGTCAGCAGCCCAATGTCGGTATAGAGTTTCGAGGTTTCCTCGTTGTAGTTTCCGCTCGAGAGGTGGGCGTAGCGCACCACCCGGCTTCCTTCGTTGCGCACCACCAGCAGCAGCTTCGTATGCGTCTTGAACCGGCTGATGCCGTAAATGACGAAGCAGCCCTCCTGCTGCAGCCGCTGGGCCTCGCGGATATTGTTTTCCTCGTCGAAGCGGGCTTTCACTTCAAAGAGCACCGAAACGTGCTTCCCGTTTTCGGCGGCCTTCAGCAGGGCTTCCGTGATCCGCGAACGCTTGGCCAGGCGGTAAATCGTCAGCTTGATCGACAGCACGTTCGGATCTTCCGCGGCGGCTTCCAGCAGTTGCAGGACCGGTTCAAAGTTGTTGTAGGGATGGTGCAGCAGGATATCCCGCTCCTTCATCGCCTCAAAAATATCGACGGTTTTGTCCTTGGCCAGCGCCAGTGACGGAACGGGAGCCGGCGGCGTCGGCAGCCGGTCGCGGAACTCCGGATGACGGATAATCTGCCAGAGACCCGTATAATCGATGAGCTGGTCGGTGAAAAAGAGGTTGTATTCGTCGACCTCCCAACGCTTTTTGAGCAGGTTGACCATCCACTCGGAGGCTCCGTCTTCCAGTTCGACCCGGACCACGCGGCCCAGCCGGCGGTTCTTGATCTTCTGCTTGATTTCGTCGATGAAGTCAGATTCGATATCGTCGCTTTCTTCCAGCGTAAAATCCCCGTTTCGGGTAATGCGCAGGAGATTCACCGACAGGATTTCTACGTTGCGGTACAGCTTGCTGATTTCGGCCCGGACGATTTCCTCGATTGGCAGGAAGGCCACTTCGTCTTCGCGTTCGAAGGGCATAAACCGCGGCAGGTTCGCCGGGAGCTGCACGAAGGAAAGGCGATGGTGTTCATCGGCCTCGCCGCCTGCGGGACGCCGGGGATCCTGGGTAACGACGCCGAAAATCAGCACTTTGGCCAGCAGAACCGGAAACGTATGGGTATAGTCATAGACCATCGGCGTGAGCATCGGGTAGATGGTGCGGTCGAAATAGTCTACGGTCTGTTGCCGTTCGTCGTCGGTCAGTTCGGTCAGCCCAAGCACCCGGAAGCCTTCCTGGTCAAACTGCGTACGCAGTTCGGCGAAAACGCCCCGCTGGTCATCGCTGAACTGCTGGGCAGCCGTCAGTAGCGCCTTCCGGAACGGAATTTCCCGCAGGCCGGAATAATCGACCCGCTCTTTGCCGTAATCGAGGTAGTTATAGAGGCTCCCCACCCGGATGGTAAAGAACTCATCAATATTGGAAGCTGTAATGGCCAGAAATTTCAGGCGGTCGAAGATGGACCGATCGGCCGATTTGGCCTGGTCCAGGACCCGATCGTTAAATTTCAGCCAGCTGAGATCTCGGCTGATGTAATCACTGTGCGCGATTACACTGGCCAGGCGTTCGTTTACTTTCATGGCTTTATGTTCCTCGCCATCAACCTGCGACGTATTTTTTTTACCCGAAAACATAGAGAACAGTCCACCCAGGGCTCCTCTTCGTTCCTTTTCCTGTTGCGATGGTGTTTTGCGTGTCATGGTATACGGATCAATCGTTGTTGATGAAAGGCTCGGCAGGGCCCTGAATACTGCCTGAGGACGCAGCATAGGCCCGTTAAGAGCTATAACGTAGGGCGGCTCACAAAGTTACAAGCAAAAAAAAACGGGCCCTAAGGCCCGCTTAATTATACGTCGACTCTGGCGTATTTGGCGTTTCGTTCGATGAAATCCCGCCGGGGCGCTACCTCGTCGCCCATCAGGATGGAAAAGACGTGGTCGGCTTCAGCGGCGGACTCGATGGTCACCCGCTTGAGGCTGCGTTTGTCAGGATCCATGGTCGTGCTCCAGAGCTGTTCGGGGTTCATTTCGCCCAGACCCTTGTAGCGCTGAACGTTCACGTTCTCCTCGCGTCCTTCACCGGCCAGGTCGCGAACGGCCTGCTCGCGTTGCTGTTCGGTCCAGCAGTAGCGTTCCTCCTTGCCTTTGCGCACCAGATAGAACGGCGGCAGGGCGATGTAGAGGTAACCGTTTTCGATCAGCGGGCGCATGTACCGGAAGAAGAGCGTCAGGATCAGCGTCCGGATGTGGCTGCCGTCGACGTCGGCATCGGTCATGATAATGATCTTATGGTACCGCAGCCGCTCGAGGTTCATCACCGTTTCGTCGCCCTGCTTCTCGAAGCGGATACCGAGAGCCGTGATGATATTTTTGATTTCTTCGTTCTCGTAAATCTTGTGCTCCAGGGCTTTTTCCACGTTCAGGATCTTACCCCGCAGCGGCAGGATAGCCTGGAAAGCACGGTTACGGCCCTGCTTGGCGGAACCACCGGCCGAGTCACCCTCTACGAGGTAGAGTTCGCAGTTCTTCGGGTCGGTATCGGAGCAGTCGGCCAGTTTGCCCGGCAGCCCCATGCCGCTCATGAAGTCCTTCCGGTCGGCCATGATGCGCTTGTAGGCCAGGTCGGCGGCGATCCGGGCCTGGGCCGAGATCAGCACTTTCCGGATGATGGCCTGCGCCTCACGCGGGTGTTCTTCAAGCCAGGTTTCGAGCATTTCGGCCACCGTGGTGCTCACGGCCCCGACTACATCACTGTTTCCGAGCTTGGTTTTGGTCTGGCCTTCGAACTGCGGCTCGGCTACTTTCACTGAAATGACGGCCGTCAGTCCTTTGCGGAAGTCGCCCCCGTCGAAGGTGATTTTTCCGGCGTTCTTGCCCAGCACCTGGCTGTTCCGCTCAGCATAGTTCTGCAGGATTCGCGTCTGCGCCGCCCGGAAGTCCTGTACGTGCGTACCGCCCTCGATGGTGTTGATGTTGTTGACGTAGGAGGAGATGTTCTCGCTGGCTTCCAGGTTGTAGACCATGGCCACCTGCACGGGCGTGCTGCCCTTGTCGCTCTCCATATAAATCGGCTGCATGCCTTCCAGCGCCTGGCGGTTTTCGTCCAGGTACTTCACGAACTCGATCAGCCCCCCCTGCGAATAGAACTCTTCGCGCAGCGGTTCGCCCTGTTCGTTGGTGTCGCGCAGATCGGTCAGCGTAATCCGGATGCCCTTGTTGAGGTAGGCCAGTTCACGCAGGCGGCCCGCGACCGTATCAAACTTGTAAACGGCTTCGGCGAAAATGGTCTCATCGGGCTTGAAGTGAACCGTCGTACCCGTATCGTCGGCCGTACCGATTTCGCGGACGGGGTAGAGCGGCTGACCGATGTTGTACTCCTGCTCGAACACTTTGCCTTCCCGGCGTACTTCCACCCGCAGAAAGGTCGAGAGCGCGTTCACGCAGGATACCCCTACGCCGTGCAGACCACCGGAGACTTTGTAGGTATCTTTGTCGAATTTCCCCCCGGCGTGCAGGACGGTCATGACGACTTCCAGCGCGGACTTCCCCAGCTGCGGCTGGATACCGGTCGGAATGCCGCGACCATTGTCGCTTACGGTGATGGAATTATCGGGATTGATGGTAACGTGGATGGTGTCACAGTAGCCGGCCAGCGCCTCGTCGATGGAGTTGTCGACTACCTCCCAGATCAAGTGGTGTAAACCCTTGATGCCAACATCACCGATGTACATGGCAGGCCGCTTGCGGACGGCTTCCAACCCCTCCAGCACCTGGATGTTGTCTGCCCCATAAGTGCCCTGTACGCGTTCTTCGGATCGGATGTCGGCTTCAACTACGTCGTTCGTCATAAATCAATACTGTCTGTCGTATCGTTTTGCGGAATCGTTATACTTAGCGGTAATCTTCAGTGGGTTTGTAATAGTAAAAATACAACTTTTCCGGCTCATTTCCTACCTCGGAGACGTTGCAGTCTAAATATAAGGCGAAAATCGCACAGCAGCAGCGTAACTGGGGATTATTGCGGTAAATAAACCCGGAACGTAGCCCCGTTTCCGGGACGACCCGTCGCCGTCAGCGCGCCGCCGTGGTTATCTACTACTTTTTTGCAGATGGCCAGCCCGATTCCGGTGCCGGGAAACCGGTCTTTTCCGTGCAGTCGCTGGAAGACCTGAAAGATGCGGTCGGCGTACTGGTCCTGAAATCCGATGCCGTTATCCTCAACGGTAATTTCCCAGAACTTCTCGCCGGAGGCGTGCAGGGGCAGGACGCCGCCGGGAATGTCCCGCCGGCTGATGGGCCGGTTAGCGACCTGAACGTGCGGCGGCACTTCGGGCTGACTGAATTTCAGGGCGTTGGAAAGCAGGTTCTGAAAAAGCTGGTGCAGCTGGAGCCGGTCGCCAACCACCAGCGGCAGGGAATCGACGCGGACCTGGGCGTTTTTTTCCCGGATCATGACCTCCAGGTCGCCCAGCACCCCCTGAACCAGACCCTCCAGCGGCACCGGCTGGAACACCTCCCGCTGGGTCGACAGGCGGGAATAGGTCAGCAGATCCCGGATCAGGGTCTGCATGCGCTCAGCGGCCGACTGCATCCGCCGGATCAGGTCGGCTCCGTCGGTCCCGATCTGCTGGGCGTAACCATCCCGCAGCAAATCCCCGAACGCCTGAATTTTCCGCAGGGGCTCCTGCAGGTCGTGGCTGGCGACGTAGGCAAACTGCTGCAGATTTTCGTTCGACCGGCGCAGTTCCTGATTGGCCTGTTCCAGCTGCTCGCGGTTGCGGTGGTTCTCGGTCACATCCACGATCGTTACCACGGCCCCATCGCCGCGCTTTACCACAGATATCGAACCAGCCGCCCAGTCCGTCGTAGACGTAATACTCGACAAACCGCTGGGAAACGCCCGTTTCCACAACCTCCCGGTAGCGGTCGAAGACGCCCGAGATCATCGTACCCGGGAAGAGCTGGCCCAGCGTTTTTCCTCTGATCTCCTCGTGCGAGCGGCCGATGGCCCGGGCGTTGGTTTCGTTCTGCAGGGCGTACCAGAAGTCGACAATCCGTCCTTCCTCGTTGCGGATGGCTTCCAGCGCAACCACCGAATGCTGGGTTGCGTTCAGAATGCCTTTCAGCAGTTCGGCCTGGTGATCCCGCTCGTCCTCCGCCTTCCGTACGGCGGTCACGTTCAGAGCTGTGGCCAGCACCGTATCGCTCCCGTGCGGCACCAACCGGACGTCAATCCAGCTTTTGCCCTCGAAGACATCCAATTCAAAGGTGAATTCGTGTTTTTCCTGGGTGGTAACCACCTGGACGTACCGATCAAAAACACCATTCCCGAAATCGTTCGGAAACAGTTCGGAGGCCCGGCGCCCGACCATCTCCGGAACGGTAAAGCCGTAGGACTGGGCCGCCACCCGGTTGGCTTCCATAATCTGAAAATCCCTTATCTGCCCCTGCTCATCGCGGATAGCCCGGGTAATGAACAGCGAAGCCGGGATGTTATCCAGAATAGTACGCAGGTAGTGCGCCTGGGCCACCGGCGGCTTTGCCTCGGGCTGAATCAGGCGGTCAAAGGAAAGCGACAGGACCAGGTAGGCATCCAGCCAGTGAGTGCTGACCCGGCAGTATCCTCCCGGTCTGTTCTCCAGCTCAACGTCCCAGGACTGACCGTTCTGGCCCTCCAGCAGCCGCAGGAAGGCGTCCCAGCCTCCCTCCAGCCGGAACCGGTTCCGTTCGCGCCAAGAGTGCCCGATCAGTTCGGCCTCGGACCAGTCCAGCAGCTCCAGCGCGGCGGCATTCGCCCATTCGTACCACAAATTCACAATCCGGGTTTCGCTGGTTCGCTCGGGCCGCAGGATGATCACCGGCGCAGCCGACTGCCGAACGATTTCCAGCCAGAACGTATCCTGGCGGTGGAAGTCGGAGGAGGCAGCGGGGTCTAAAAGCGATGGTACGTTCATGAACTACGTACGGGATAGTGAAAACAAAGGGGCCAAACCGGATCAGCCCGTGGCGATTTACGGTGTATTCAGGCAAAATACAGGGAAATCACCGCTTAAGCCAGCAATTCTTACTTTAGCGTCGGAATTGGGAATGGGGCGTTATTTTACGAATCGGCCGCCGCCATTAAACGAATCTCCCCAAAACGCCTCTAAGGCATATCATCGCCCCGGTCCGTGGCTAAATTGGCTACACCTTTGGGCTACCAACTTCGTTAATCAACCAAACGAGTCATTTGAACCATGAAAAAACTGGGCTATTGGGGCGCGCTTTTCGCCGTCCTTTTTCTCTTCAGCCGATGCAGCGTCAACCGGCAACTGGCCGAAGCCAAAGCATTGGGTGATTGTAAATTCCGGATTTCTTCCGCCGACAGCATCTACTTGTCGGGTATCGATATTCGCCGGTTCAAGCGCATAGAGGACCTTAATCCGGGCCGCTATCCTCAGCTGGCGGCGGGCCTGCTGGCCAAAAGCCTTCCCCTGCGGGCGCGGCTGAACCTGGAAGTCACCAATCCGACCAATCGCAACGCCGCGATCGAACAGCTCGAGTACAAAGTCCTGCTCGCCGGTCAGGAGCTCTTCAACGGCTTCCTCAACCAGCGCATCGAGGTATCACCCGGCGGCGGCACGACGCGCGTTCCCATTCAATTGCAGGCCAATGCCTACAAGCTGTTCACCGACGATGCTACCCGGGATGCTTTTATGCAGTTTGTACAGAATCTCTCCGGAGCCGACGACGCCCGCCCGTCCAAAGTAACCATCAAAATCAAACCGACCCTGGCCGTGGGCAACAAAAAGATCGACTACCCCGGCTATATTACGATTGATCAGGAGGTTACTAATAAGATTTTGCTGGGCCAATAGTAATGAAAAGTGAAAAATTAAAAGTGAAAAGTAGGCTCTGCCAATTAGGTTGACCAGGGGGCGGAGCTTACTTTTCACTTTTAATTTTTCACTTTTCATTACAACTCTTTGGCCCCCAGCAGCCACCGGTACGTATTGTACGGTTTGGGAAGGCCATCGGGCTGGAGCTGGAGGTACATCAGGTGCAGGTGAGTCGGGGAGCGGGTTTTATAGGCGTTGTAGCCAGTACGGCCGACTTCGGCCAGTTTGTCACCGGCCTGAACCCATTGGCCAGGCCGGACGAGCACGGCATTGTTGTGGGCGTAATAAAAGAGGCCATCCAGCAGCGGATCATAGACCCAGACCCAGTTGCCGCCCCGGTACTCCTGGCCTGGCTTCCAGTCGGTTTTAATGCTCAGGACCACCCCGTTCGTCATCGACAGCACATCGACGGGCTGGTCGCTCTGGTCTTCCAGGCAATCCTGGTTGCGGTCCTTGATGAAAATATCCTGGGCCGGGTGGCTGCACCGGACGCGGTAATCAAAGAGATCAAAGCCGGCGGAGTGGTAACCGTTGCCGCGGGAACCGCCGATGGCGTCCGGCGAGTAGTTGCGCAGGGGAAAAACAAAATACCCAAAGTGCCGAACGAGGCTGTCGCGCCGGGCCGAGTCGAGCCGAAATGACTCGGCGGACTGGAAGCGGGACCGCAGGCTCTGCATGATCTGCCGGAATTGATACCGGGCGGAATCAGGCTCGATGGCTTCTTCGCGAATCTGAACGTATAACTCCTGGAACCGCTGACAGAGGGAATCAACGTTGGGAGCCGTCTCGCCGGTCCAGACGAGGGTCTGGGAGGAAGCAGTATTGGCCAGACTCATCCATAAGGCTCCCAGAAAACCTATCCACCGCATCGTACGCCAACCTGCTTGTTTCACTTGCTTACTCGACCAATTCGGCCGAAAATTAGCAAAAAGAACGCAGAAAGGGATGCGCAAGCACCAGTAAGCGTGTTTAGATTTCGGCAGATTTTCCGGTTAGGGGCAGGTAATCCGGTAAAACCGGTAGGTCAAAATCAGGCCCGTGTAGGTATAATGGTCTTTTGAACGGGGATCGCCCTGCCGTAATTTATCCGTTCCGGTGAAAGTTGCCGGACCGTATCCGTCGAGGTAGTCCGTACTGGTAAACCGCGTACCGAATTCCAGCCCCAGGCTCCAGGGCCGTTTAAACTCATACCGAACCCCGACGCCGAGCGGAAAATGGATCCGGCCAAGGGGACGGTTGTCCTGCTGTACC
>Ga0164290_1001212_pt1 | contig 46235 bp, 41 predicted proteins | sample Micstemetagenome_FD_108782 | JGI IMG/M metagenome (GOLD analysis project Ga0164290, IMG submission 108782) | Contaminated culture microbial community from soil near Moab, Utah, USA - Microcoleus steenstrupii SON62 (Illumina Assembly) | ecosystem: Environmental > Terrestrial > Soil > Soil crust...
GCGGCCGGGCCGCCGGGCGCTCGCGGCGCCCTTCGACCGCTCCGCGGTCAAAACGGGCGCCGACCTCGACGCTGCCGGCGTGCCCGACCGATGGTTCCAGACCGTCTTCGAACGCGCCCGGCCCCGCCACGCGGGTCGGCCGGGACCGCGCGGACGGACCGTTTAAGCCAGGCGAGCCGAGCCTGACACGCAGGGAGAAGCGACCGATGAGCTATAGGCTGGGCGTCGACGTCGGAGGCACGTTCACCGATCTCCTCCTCTTCGACGAGGGGTCGGGGTCCTTCTGGCGGCACAAGACCCCTTCGACGCCGGCCGACAGCAGCCAGGGCATCCTCGAGGGCGTCGAGGCCATCTGCGGCACCGCCGGCATCCGTCCGACCGACGTCGAGGTCTTCCTCCACGGCACGACGGTGGCCACCAACGCGGTGCTCGAGGGCAAGGGCGCGCGCGTCGGCCTGATCGTCACCGAAGGCTACCGCCACGTCATGCAGATCGCGCGCAGCCTCGTGCCGGGCGGCCTCGCCGCCTGGATCATCTGGCCGAAGCCGCAACCGCTCGCCGCGCTCGAGGACACCTGCGAGGTCGGCGGCCGCATCGACGCGCAGGGACGCGAGGTGCGCCCGCTCGACGAGGCGGCGGCCCGCGCGGTGCTCGAGAAGCTCAAGGCGCAGGGCGTCGAGGCGATCACCGTGTCGCTGATCAACGCCTATCTCAACGGCGCGCACGAGAAGCGCATCGGCGAGCTGGCGCGCGAGATCATGCCCGACGTCCCCGTCTCGCTGAGCCACGAAGTCCTCCCCGAGATGCAGGAGTACGAGCGGACGCTTACCACGGTGGCGAACGCCGCGGTTCGCCCGGTGGTGGGCCGCTACGTGCGCAACCTGCGCGAGCGGCTGCGCGGCTCGGGCATGGCGGGCAAGCTGTCGCTGCTGCGGTCGGACGGCGGCCTGATGTCGTCCGAGAAGTCCGAGGAGCACCCGGTCTCGCTGCTGATGTCCGGCCCGGCGGGCGGCGTCACCGGCGCGCTCTGGGTCGCGAAGAACGCCGGGCTCAAGAACATCCTGACGCTCGACGTCGGCGGTACCTCGACCGATGTGGCGCTGATCGAAAACCTCGAGCCGCGGCGCGTGCGCACGACCGACGTCGGCCACCTATCGGTGCGCGCCTCCTCGCTCGACGTGAAGACGGTGGGCGCGGGCGGTGGGTCGATCGCCTACGTCCCCGAGCTCACCAAGGCACTGCGCGTCGGTCCGCAGTCGGCCGGCGCGGTCCCCGGTCCGGCCGCCTACGGCAAGGGCGGCACCCAGCCGACCGTCACCGACGCCAACGTCGTCCTCGGCTACCTGCCCGAGAACCTCCTCGGCGGCACCTTCCGGCTCGACCGCGAGGCGGCGAAGCGGGCGGTGCAGACGATCGCCGACGCGCTCGGCATCGAGCTCATGGCCGCGGCGCGCGGCATCATCGACATCGTCAACGAGAACATGTTCGGCGCGCTCCGCATGATCTCCGTGCAGCAGGGCTACGACCCGCGCGAGTTCGCGCTGATGGGCTTCGGCGGGGCCGGGCCGCTCCACGTCAACGCGGTCGCGCGGCTCATGGGGTCGTGGCCGGCGGTGTCGCCGGTCTCGCCCGGCGTGCTGTGCGCGCTCGGCGACGCCACCACCCGGATGCGCACCGAGACGTCGCGCTCCTTCTCGAAGCTCGCTTCCGAGACGAGCGAAGCCGACATCGGCGCCGTGCTCGACGAGATGCGCGAGCAGACCCGCGCCGAGCTCCGCGCCGACGGCATCCAGGACGCCGACATCGTCAGCCTGTTCGAGGTCGACGTTCGCTACGCCGGCCAGGCCTTCGAGGTCCCGCTCACCATCGATCCCGAGACGCTCGCCCGCGACGGCGTCGCCGGCATCACCCGGCGCTTCGACGAGGAGCACCGCCGGCTGTTCACGTTCAACATGGACACCGAGCACGAGATCGTGAACCTGCGCGCCGTCGCGCTCGGCCAGGCGCTCGACCTCGCCGCCGCCGAGCTGCCGAAGGGCGACGGCAACCCGACCGCGGCGAAGGTCCGCGACCACGAACTGTGGATGGATGGCCGCACGCAGCCGGCCGTGATCTACGACCGCTCGCGCCTGCGCGCCGGCGACCGCGTGCCCGGCCCCGCCATCGTCGTCGAGATGGACTCGACGACGCTGATCGAGTCCGGCTGCCTCGGCACCGTCGACCACGTCGGCAACATCCTCATCCAACCCGCCTGACGCTTCCGGAGAGGCCCCCATGCCCGCGAAGATCATCCAGTCGAACGACAAGCCCTTCGAGCGCATCGCGATCGATCCCGTCACGCTCGACATCTTCGAGAACGCGCTCAGGAACGCGCGCATCGAGATGGACGCGACGCTCGTGCGGACCGCCATGTCGCCGGGCATCCGCGAACAGGGCGACGCCTTCCCGCTGATCGCCGATCACCGGGGCCGCATGATCGTCGGCCAGTTCGGCAGCTTCATCGACGGCTTCCTGCGCGGATACGACGGCACGATCGAGGAAGGCGACATGTTCCTCATGTCGGACCCCTATTCGGTCGAGGGCGCGGTGAGCCATTCGAACGACTGGCTGGTCCTGCTGCCGGTGTTCCGCAGCGGCCGGCTCATCGCCTACACCGCGATGTTCGGCCACCAGTCGGACATCGGCGGCAAGGTCGCGGGCTCGATGCCGATCGATGCCCACTCGATCTTCGAGGAAGGCGTGCGCATCCCGCCGGTCAAGCTGTGGAAGAAGGGCGAGTACAACGCCGACGTTGTCCGGCTGATCATGCACCAGACGCGCAAGCCCGACTGGTGCTCGGCCGATCTGAACGCGCTGATCGCCTCCTGCCGGGTCGCGGCCCGCCGGGTGAACGAGATGTGCGACCGCTTCGGCGAGGACACCTACGTCTCGGCGACCGAGGAGCTGCTGGCGCGCAACTACCGCGCGATGAAGCAGCTCATCGCCACGTCGATCGGCACCGAGCCGGTGTCGTTCGAGGACCATGTCTGCGACGACGGCGTCGGCTACGGCCCATACAAGATCAAGTGCACGATGTGGCGCGAAGGCGAGAAGGTCATCCTCGACTTCGAGGGGACCGACCCGCAGAGCCAAGCCTCGATCAACTTCTACCTGAACGAGAACATGTTCAAGATGTTCTTCGGCATCTACATGATCATGGTCTTCGACCCGCAGATCCTGTTCAACGACGGGTTCTATGACCTGATCGAGGTGCGGATTCCGGATGGCTCGCTCCTCAAGCCGAAGTATCCGGCGGCGCTGTCGGGCCGCACCCACGCGCTCGGGCGCATCTTCGACATCCTCGGCGGCCTGCTCGGGCAGAAGACGCCCGAGTTCCTCAACGCCGCCGGCTTTTCCTCGAGCCCGCACCTCTTCTACTCGGGCGTCGACGGCGAAGGTAAGTGGTTCCAGCTGTTCCAGATCGGTTTCGGCGGCATCCCGGGCCGGCCCCTGGGCGACGGGCCCGACGGCCACTCGCTCTGGCCGGGTTTCACCAACGTCCCGAACGAGTTCCTCGAGCGCTACTTCCCGCTGCGCATCGAGCGCTACGAGTGCGAGCCCGACTCGGGCGGCGCCGGCCTCCACCGCGGCGGCAACGGCATCCGCATGACGTATCGCTTCCTCGAGCCCGGCGTCGTGGCGATCCACGACGACCGCTGGTTCACCCATCCCTGGGGCGTCAACGGCGGCGAGCCGGGCGCTCGCGCGCGCAAGATCCTCGAGAAGCCCGACGGCAGCCAGGTGATCGTCGGCAACAAGCTCGAGCAGCTTCGCGTCGAGAAGGGCGATCTCCTCCACTTCATCACCTGGGGCGGGGGCGGCTGGGGCGACCCGCTGCAGCGCGACGCGGCGCTCGTCGCCAAGGAGGTGGTGCAGGGCCTCGTCAGCCGCGACGGCGCGCGGCGCTACGGCGTCGTGCTCGCCGACGACGGCTCGGTCGACGAGGCGGCGACGAAGGCACTACGCGAGGCGATGTGGGCCAAGCGCGGCAACAACGTGCCCGTGTTCAACTACGGACCCGACATCGAGACGCTGCGCGCCAACTGCGAGGCCGAGACCGGGCTGCCGGCGCCCAAGCCGCCGGTCTGGGTGAGCCCCGAGCCCGCGGCGCTGGCGGCGGAGTAGGCCGATGGCGACGACGATCGACCGGCCGTCGGGGACGACGGCACAAGCCACGCCGGCCGCCGCGCCGGACAACCGCGGGGCGCTGGCGGGCATCCGCGTCGTCGAGCTCGGCCAGCTCATCGCCGGGCCCTTCTGCGGCCAGCTCCTCGGCGACATGGGCGCCGAGGTCATCAAGGTCGAGCCGCCCGGCCAGGGCGACCCGATGCGCGCCTGGGGGCGCGGCGAGGCCAAGCTCTGGTGGGAGGTGGTGTCGCGCAACAAGAAGTCGGTGTCGGCCAACCTTCGCGTGCCCGAGGGCCAGGAGCTGGTGCGCCGGCTGGCGGCCGAGGCCGACATCCTCATCGAAAACTTCAAGCCCGGCACGCTCGAGAAGTGGGGGCTGGGGCCGGACGCGCTCCACGAGATCAACCCGCGCCTCATCGTCGTCCGGGTCTCAGGCTACGGGCAGACCGGCCCCTATTCGTCGCGCGCCGGCTTCGGCGGGATCGGCGAAGCGATGGGCGGCTGGCGCTACATCGTCGGCGACCCCGACCGGCCGCCGTCGCGGATGGGCGTGTCGATCGGCGACAGCCTCGCCGCCACCTACGGCTGCATGGGGGCGCTCGCCGCCCTCCACGCGCGCGAGAAGACCGGGCGGGGCCAGGTGGTCGACAGCTCGCTCTACGAGGCGGTGCTGCAGGTGATGGAAAGCCTCATTCCGGAATACACCGTCTCGGGCTACGTCCGCGAGCGGTCGGGGTCGGTGCTGCCGGGGATCGCGCCGTCGAACGTCTACCGCTGCAAGGACGGCGAGTATCTCATCGGCGCCAATCAGGACGCGGTTTGGTCGAGGCTAGCGCAGGCGATGGGGCGGCCCGAGCTGGCGAAGGATCCCCGCTACGTCGACCACGTCTCGCGCGGGCGCAACCAAAAGGAGCTCGACGAGCTGATCGAGGCCTGGACGCTGACGCTCACCGTCGAGGAGGTCGAGGCGCTGATGATCGAACATTCGATCCCGGCGGGGAAGATCTACCGCGCCCCCGAGATGCTCGCCGATCCGCACTTCGCCGCGCGCGAGGCGATCGTCGAGGTCGAGCACCCGAAGTGGGGGCCGATCAAGATGCAGAACGCCTTCCCGAAGCTGTCGGAGACGCCGAGCGGCGTGCGCGCCCCGGCGCCGACCGAGATCGGCCAGCACAACGGCGAGGTCTACGGCGAGCTCCTGGGGATCGACGACGCCGAGCTTCGGGCGATGCGCGAACGCGGGATCGTGTAAGGCGGCGCGTTCCCGCGGGCGATCGGTCTCGGGAACCTCTGGGCCGGCCGCCGCTTGTTCAGCGGCCCATGTCCGACGCCGCCATGACCTTCACCCGCGAACTGCTGAGCTACGGCCAGCGCATCCGCGACGTCCTGGACGCCGCCGACGCCGCGCCGCGCGACCCTGTGCTCAACGCCTACGCGGCCGCGGCGTCGCTCTTCGCGATGACCGCCGAGGCGCCGGCCAAGGCCGCGCCCTATCTCGCCCGCGCCGCGGCCGCGGCGCGCGATCCGGACGACGTCGAGCTCGTGCGGGCGGTCTCGGCGTGGTCGCGGGGCGACCTCGACGCCGCGATCGCGATCCACCGCGAGCGCTTGCGGCGGCGCCCCGACGACCTCGCCGCCGCGAAGATCTGCCAGCTCCACCACCTCGACCGCGGCGACGCCGGCGGTCTCGTCGACACCGTACGCCTCGTGCTGCCGGCGAACGAGCGCGATCCCCGCGTGCTCGGCCAGCTCGCCTTTGCGCTCGAGCAGGTCGGCGATCTCGACGGTTCCGAGGCCGCCGCGCGCCGCGCGCTCGCGCTCGAGGACGGCGACGACCCCTGGACGCACCACGCCATGGCGCACGCGCTCTATTCGCGCGGCCGCGTCGCCGAAGGCATCGACTGGATCGAGGGGCAGGCGGCGCTCTGGGAACGCTCGAACGCCTTCATGTTCACCCACGCCTGGTGGCACGCCGCGATCTGTCACCTCGACGACGACCGTCCCGACCGCGCGCTGGCGATCTACGACGAGCAGCTGACGCAGGCTTGCCCCGACTGCGTCCAGAGCCTCGTCAACGCCGTGTCGCTCCTCGCGCGCCTGTCGCTGCGCGGCGTCGACCTGGGCGACCGCTGGGACGCAGTCGCCGAGCGGCTGGTCGCCCGGAGCGGCGATCGCGTGAACGGCTTCCTCGACCTCCACTATCTCTACGGGCTAGCGCTCGCCGGCCGCGGGGCGGAGGCGGCGACGATGCTGGCCGCGCTGGCGGCGACCGCGGCCGGCGAGGGCGCGCGCGGCCTCGAGGCCCACGCCGCGGGCCGCGTGGCGGAAGCGGCCGAGCGGCTCGGCCGCGCCGCGCCGCGCCTGCGCGAGTTGGGCGGCAGCCACGAGCAGCGCGATCTCTACGAGCTCGTCGAGCTCGACGCCGCGCTGCGCGCCGGCCGGCGCGAGCACGCCCGGGCGCTGCTGGCGCGACGGGTCGCGTCGCGTCCGACGATTGTCTGGCAGCGCCGCGCGCTCGCCGCGATCGAACGCGCCGCGGCGTGAGCGGACTCGATCCCGCGGCCGGAAAGCACCAGCGATGTGAGGCGATGACCGTGCGACTGCCCTTCGACAACAGCTACGCCCGCCTGCCCGAGCGCTTCCACGCGCGCGTGGACCCGACGCCGGTCGCAGCCCCCCGGCTCATCGCGCTCAATCGGCCGCTCGCGGTCGACCTCGGGCTCGATCCCGATCGGCTCGGAAGCGCCGAGGGCGTCGAGGTGCTGGCGGGCAACCGCGTCGCCGAAGGTTCGGAGCCGATCGCCACGGCCTATGCCGGTCACCAGTTCGCGAACTTCGTGCCGCAACTGGGCGACGGCCGCGCCATCCTGCTCGGAGAGGTGGTGGGCCGCGACGGGCGCCGCCGCGACGTCCAGCTCAAGGGCGCCGGGCTCACGCCCTTCTCGCGCCGGGGCGATGGCCGGGCGGCGATGGGGCCGGTGCTTCGCGAATATGTGGTGAGCGAAGCGATGGCGGCGTACGGCATCCCGACGACGCGGGCGCTCGCCGCTGTCGCGACCGGCGAGCCCGTCTACCGCGAGACCGCGCTGCCGGGCGCGGTGCTCACCCGCGTCGCCTCGAGCCACATCCGCGTCGGCACCTTCCAGTTCTTCGCGGCGCGCGGCGACACGGAGGGGCTGCGCGCGCTCGCCGATCACGTCATCGCCCGCCACTATCCGCAGGCGGCCGAGGCGCCGCAGCCCTACCGCGCGCTCCTCGACGCCGTGATCGCGGCGCAGGCCGAGCTCGTGGCGCGCTGGCTGCTGATCGGCTTCGTCCACGGCGTGATGAACACCGACAACGTCTCGGTCGCGGGCGAGACGATCGACTACGGCCCCTGCGCCTTCATGGACGCCTACCACCCGGGAACCGTGTTCAGCTCGATCGACGCCGGCGGACGCTACGCCTACGGCAACCAGCCGGGCATCGCGCTTTGGAACCTCGCGCGGTTGTCCGAGGCGATGCTGCCGCTGCTGGGCGAGGAGGACGACGCGGCGATCCCGGAGGCCGAGGCGGCGCTCGCGGGGTTCCGGCCGCGCTTCGAGGCGGTGCACCACGGCGGCCTGCGCCGCAAGCTGGGCCTCGTCGAAGCCGAATCCGACGACGTCGAGCTCATGCAGGCGCTATTCACCGCGATGGCGGCCAACCAGGTTGACTTCACGCTGTTCTTCCGCCGACTCGCCGACGCCGCGGCGGGCGAAGGGGGCGACGAACCGGTGCGCTCGCTGTTCGTCGACCCGACCGCGTTCGACGCCTGGGCGATCCGCTGGCGCGAACGGCTGGTTCGCGAGCGGGTCGAGCCCGCGCAACGGGCGGCGGCGATGCGGGCAGTGAACCCGGCCTTCATCCCGCGCAACCACCGCGTCGAGGCGATGATCCGCGCCGCCGTCGACAACGACGACTTCGCCCCCTTCCACGAATTGAACGCGGTGCTTTCCAAGCCCTTCGATGATCAGCCCGACCGCGCCGCCTACACGGAGCCGCCGCAGGCGCACGAGCGCGTGCTCCGCACCTTCTGCGGCACCTAGGCGGCGACCCCGGTCGGGGCGTCCGCCTCGATCCCGAAGAAGCCGGCGGCTTCGGCCGGCACGTCGACCGCGCGCCGCGCGCGGGTGAGCGCCACGTAGAACAGCCGCGCTTCCGCCGGGTCCAGGCGGTCGAGGCCGCCCACGAAGTCGTCGCGCAGCTGCGCCCGGTTCCATTCGCGGCCTTTGGCGCGGTGCGCGGTGGTGACGACCACGTCCGCCCGGCCCTCGTCCGGCGCGACCTTCCCCAGCGCGGCGATCAGCCGGTCCTCGCCGTGTTCCTCGACGAGGTCGACGAGCGTGCCGAGGCCGCTCGACCGGTCCTGCCACGCCGCCTCGACCACGTCACCCCACCGGGCGAAGCCCAGCAGTTCGGGCGCGTCGGCGCCGCGGCCCTGCTTCAGCCGGTCGACGCCGACGAGCAGGCGGAGGAGCTCGCCCGTCCCGCCGACGACGTGCGGGCGTTCGGCGATCATCAGCGCGTCGAGCACCGCGTCGACGACGCCCGCGTTGGTGCGCGCGATCATCGCGTCGGGGGCGCAGCGCCCGATCGCGCTGTCGATCGCGGGATTGCCTTCCAGCCGCCGCGTCTCGCCGAGGGCCGCCACGACCCGGCTCGCCGCCGCCGCGATCGGCTCGCCGAAGCGGAAGCTCCGCGTCAGGTGCGCGGCGCGGGCGGCGGGCACCGCCGTCATGACGTCGACCGCGCCGCGCCAGCCGTAGATGCGCTGATGCGGGTCGCCGACGTAGACCACCTGCGCGTCCTGCGCCCTGATCACGTCGAGGACCACCGGGTTGGTGTCCTGCGCCTCGTCGAGCAGTATGTGGTCGGCGCTGAGCTTCGGCCGCTCCATCGCCCAGAGCTTGAGATAGCCGTCGTGGCCGAGCGGCACCGGGTTGCACGGATCGGTCATCTGCGCCCAGAGGTCTCGCGCCTTCGCCGCCGTGTCGGCGACGAGCTGGAGGCCGAGGTCGGGCGGGAGCTTCGCGAGCGCGCCGGCGAGCGGGACGTGGCGTTCGCCCGGCCGCTCGTCCGTGCCGTGGAGGAAGCGGTCGAGCGCCGCGCGGACGAGCGCGGCCTGCGATCGCGCGGTGAGCTCGCCGGCCCCGAAGGGGCGGTCGTCGAGCTCGAGGATCTCGACGAGGTCGGGGAGCGCGAGCGCGCCGAGCATCTTGTCGTCGCCGAACGCCCCCTTGAGCGCCTGGAAGGCGAGGCCGTGGACGGTCGAGCAGCCGGTGCCCGGCGGGAAGCGGCCGCGCGCCTCGGCGGCGATCGAACGGTTGAACGCGAGGTAGAGGGCGGGCCCGCGGGCCTCGTCGGCCATCATCTCGAGCGCACGCGTCTTGCCGGCGCCGGCGAAGGCGAACACCTTGAGGTCGCCGCCGGCCGCGAAGAGGTCCACCGCCTCGATCTGCTCGTCCGTCGCCCGCGCGACCCTACGCAACATCGCCACGACCGATACATAGACGTTCGCGCTATGTTCCGTAAGCCCCGCTTGCGGTGCGGCGCTCGGGCTTCCATGAAGGCGCTATGACCCCTTCGACCGCCACGCTCGACCTGCTCGATCGGCTGATCGCCTTCGACACGGTCTCGGCGCGCAGCAACCGCGCGCTGATCGACTTCGCCGCCGACCACCTGCGCGCGCTCGGCGCGTCGGCGGAGGTGGTGCCCGCGGCCGACGGAACCAAGGCGAGCCTGTGGGCGACCGTCGGGCCGGCGACCGACGGCGGCGTGGTCCTCTCGGGGCACAGCGACGTCGTCCCGGTCGACGGCCAGGACTGGTCGAGCGATCCGTTCCGCCTGACGGTGAGGGACGGCAGCGTCTACGGCCGCGGGACGGCGGACATGAAGGGGTTCATCGCCTGCGCGCTCGCCGCCGCCGCCCGCCACCGCGCGGCCCCGCTGAAGCGTCCGGTGCACGTCGCGCTCACCTTCGACGAGGAGGTCGGCTGCCTCGGCGCGCCCGAGCTCATCGGCTGGGCCGCGGCGCGCCGGCCGCGGCCGGCGATCGTCGTGATCGGCGAGCCGACGATGATGGGCGTGGTGAACGCGCACAAGGGCATCCATCTCTGCCGCACCGAGATCTTCGGCGCCGAGGCGCACTCGAGCCTGTCGCACCTGGGCGTGAGCGCCGTCCATCTGGCGGCCGACGCCATCGCCATCCTCCGCCGCCTCGAACGCGAATGGGCCGAGCGCGTCTCCGACGCGCGCTTCGAGCCCGCCGCCACCACCGTCTCGGTCAACCGGATCGGCGGCGGCACCGCCACCAACATCCTCGCCGGCCACGCCTGGTTCGACTGGGACGTCCGCGCGGTGCCGGGCGCCTCGCCGGCCGACCTGCGCGCGGCGTTCGAGGCCGCGCTCGAGGCCGAGGTGATCGCGCCCGCGCGCGGCCGGCACCCGTTGGTGCGCGCCGAGACGCGCGTCCTCGCCGACGCGCCGCCCCTGCGGCCCGATCCGCACGGGCCGGCGGAGCGGCTCGCGATGCGGCTCCTCGGCGCGAACGACGCGAGCGTCGTTCCCTTCGCCGCCGAGGCCGGCCAGTACCAGGCCGCCGGCTATTCGGCGGTGATCGTCGGGCCGGGCTCGATCGAGCAGGCGCACAAGGCGGACGAGTTCGTGTCGCTCGATCAGCTCGCGCGCTGCGACCGGTTCCTCGACGACCTCTTCGCCACGCTCGCGGCCTGAGACGATGGCTTCGCTCGCCGATCTGCCGCCGCGCTACCGCGTCGTCCTCTGCGACATCTGGGGCTGCGTGCACGACGGCGTGCGGACCTATCCGGCAGCGATCGACCTGCTGCGCGCCTGGCGGGGGCAGGGGCGCACGGTCGTGCTGCTGACCAACGCGCCGCGCCCGTCGGTGCGCGTCCGGCGGCACCTCGCCGGCATGGGCGTCGACGAGGGCTGCTACGACGCCATCGTGTCGTCGGGTGACGCCGGCTGCGCCCACGTGTGCGAGCGCTTCCCGGACGAGCGGGTCGGGTTCATCGGCACGGAACCCGACCGCGAGGCGGTCGAGGAGGCCGGCGTCAGGGTCGCGGCGGACGGGGAAGGATCGGTCGTCGTCTGCATGGGCTACGAGCCCGAACAAGCGCACGACGCCGGGGCCTACGACGGACGGCTCGCCGCCATGCGCGAGCGGGGCGCGCTGCTGCTCTGCTTCAACCCGGACCGCGTCGTCGTCCACGGTGAGCGGCTCGAGCTGTGCGCCGGCACCATCGCCGACCGCTACATCGCGATGGGCGGCGAGGTTCGCTGGTTCGGCAAGCCGCACCCGCCGATATACGACCACGCGCTGGGGCTCGCCGCCGAACGACGCGGCGCGCCGGTGGACCGCGCCGAGGTGGTGGCGATCGGCGACGGTGTCGCCACCGACGTCGCGGGCGCGCACGGCTACGGGCTCGACGTCGTGTTCGTGAGCGGCGGCATCGAGGCGGCGCGCATCGAGACCGCTGGCGAAGCGGCGTTCCTCGCGGAGGTGCGGCGGCGCCCGGGCCTCGAAGGCGTGTCGCCGGTCGCGATCGTGCCGCGGCTGGCCTGAGGGGAAGGCGAGCGATGGCGATCAAGGCGGTGATCTGGGACTTCGGTGGCGTCCTCACCTCGTCGCCCTTCGACGCGTTCGCTCGATACGAGGCGGCGCGCGGCCTGCCCGCCGAGTTCATCCGCACCGTGAACGCGTTCCGGCCCGACGCCAACGCCTGGGCGCTGTTCGAACGCAACGAGATCGACGCCGACGAGTTCGACCGCCGCTTTCTGGCCGAATCGGCCGCGCTCGGCCACCCGGTGCCGGGCCGAGACGTGCTCCCGCTGCTCTCCGGCGACCTCCGCCCGCGCATGGTCGCCGCGCTGCAGGCCTGCAAGGCGCGCTACAAGGTCGGCTGCATCACCAACAACATGGCGACGCACCACAGCCCCGGTGGCGCGATGGCGCGGGGCGAGGCGACCGCGGTCGCCGCGGTGCTGGCGCTGTTCGACGAGGTGATCGAAAGCTCGAAGGCCGGCGTCCGCAAGCCGGACCCCCGCATCTACCTCATGATGAGCGAGGCGCTCGGCGTCGAGCCCGCCGCCTGCGTCTACCTCGACGACCTCGGCATCAACTGCAAGCCGGCGGCCCAACTCGGGATGCGCGCGATCAAGGTCGTCGACGAAGACCGGGCGCTCGGCGAACTGGCGCAGGCGACGGGGCTGACGTTCGCGTGACGCTGCTGCGCCGCCTCGCCCTCATCCTCTCGCTGCTGCTCGCCGCCGGAGAGGTCGCGCGCTACTGGGGCCGCGCCGCCTTCGTTCCGATGGCGTTCGACGAGCTGGCGGTCGCCGCCGCGCTCGGCTGGGCGGCGTGGCGGTCGCGCGGCGGCGACGCCGTCGCGATGGTTGCTGCCTGGGGGCTCTTCTGCGGGCTGATGCTCGGTCTGCTCGTGGAGAACGCCGACCACGTCATCCACGGCAAGCCCAAGGCGAACGCCTGGGTGTACGTCGCCTCGCTGTCGGTCCTGCTGCTGACCGGGCTAGCGGCCCTGCGCCGCGCGCTGCGTCTCGTCCGGGGCTGAGGCGGGCGGCAGGCGGACGACTCGCACGAAGCGACCGGCGGTGGGCCCGCGGCTGTAGCGCGCGTCCGAGATGGCGACGATCGTCGCGTCGGGCCGACGCTCGACCGTCGCGAAGGGCAGGCGCGACCAATAGAGGAAATCGGCGACCGGCTTCTGTCGCCGCGCGAGCTCGATCGCGGGGTCGTCCATGTTCCTCGGCAGCAGGTTCGGCGACAGCCTGAGGCGTGGATCGGCGGTCCAGTCGAAGTCGCCGAAGCCGTAGGCGTCGCGGGTGCGGAACACCATATCGCGCCGGAACGGATTGACCGGGACGGGACTGGCCACGACCTCGCCCACCGGCCCGAGCCCGCGGGCTTCGGCGGCCGCCGCGGTCTGCCGCTCCGCCGCGGCGCTGCCGGCCCCCATCGTGCCGATGTAGAGCGCGGCGAGCCCGAGGCTGGCGAGCGCCGGAACCGTGGGGCGGGCGTGGCCCGCGCGGCCGCGCCGGCGCGACAGCCACACGCCGACCGCGAGCATCGTCCACAGCCACACGTCGATGATGAACAGCGTGTCGCCGTAGAACCAGCGGTCGGAGAAGGGCATCAGGAAGCGCACGCCGTAGGTGTTGAGCCAGTCGAGCGCCGGATGCGACAGCGCGCCTATGTAGGCGAGCGCCAGCAGCCAGCCGGCGCGCACCGGCAGACGCTTTTCGGGGCGGGTGCCGCGCCGCGCCTGCCAGCGGTCGAACCCGACCATCGCGGCGGTGAGGAGCGCCGGCAGCACGAGGAGGCCGAGCGGCCCGTGCGTCCAGCCGCGGCGCCACGCGAGATTCTCTCCGACGAGGAGGCCGAAGGCGTCGATGTCGGGCAGGTTCGCCGCGATCATCAGCGTCGCCATGGCGAGGCCGGTCTTGCGCTTGAGGCCCGCCTCCCCGAGCGCGGCGCCGGCCAGCGTGTGCGCGAGGTTATCCACGCGCGGTCTTGGCCTTCAGGCGTCGGTACATCGCGTCACCCCCGGTCTCTCGCCCCGTCGGTCCGACCATGGCACAACGCGGACGGCGCGGCTACCGGTCGCGGCGGGGCGGCGGGTTTCCGCCTGACAAGCTCCGGAATTCCCGTCATAAACCGATCGAGAGCGAGGGTTCCTTCGATGGTTTTCGGGTCGATCCGCCGGCTGGTGCTGGCGCTGGGCATGGTGTCGCTCGCCGCTTGCGGCGGCGGTGGCGGCGATGGCGGCGGCTCGACGGGCGGGGGCACCGTCACCCCGCCGCCCTCACCGTCGCCGCCGCCCAGCGGCACGAGCTGCGCGCTCGGCGAACGGCAGAACTGGGCGGCCGCCGTGCTCAACGAATGGTATCTCTTCCCCGAGACGCTGCCGGCGGGCCTCAACCCCGCGGCCTACGGGACCGTGCAGGACTATATCGACGCGCTCACCGCCACCGCCCGGGCGCAGGGGCGCGACCGCTTCTTCACGCACCTGACCTCGATCGCCGAGGAAAGCGCTTTCTTCGCGTCGGGCGCGAGTGCGGGCTTCGGCTTCCGCCTGTCCTACGATACCGCCAACCGGCGCGTATTCATCTCGGAGACGTTCGAGAACACGCCGGCGTTCGCCGCCAGCATCGACCGCGGCGACGAGGTGGTCGCGGTCGGTTCGACGCAGGCCGGCCTGCAGCCGGTCAGCGAGATCATGGCGGCGAACGGACCGGCGGGCTTCAGCGCGGCGTTGGGGCCGAACGACCCCGGGGTGACGCGCACGCTGCGCGTCGTGGGGCCGGGCGGCACGCGCGAGGTGACGATCGCCAAGGCCGACTACTCGCTGGTGCCGGTGTCCAACCGCTACGGCGTGCGGATCATCGACGACGGCGGCCGCCGCGTCGGCTACCTCAACCTGCGGACCTTCATCTCGTCGGCCGATCCGCAGCTCCGCGCTGCTTTCGAGCAGTTCCGCGCCGCCGGCGTCACGGAGTTCGTCGTCGATTTCCGCTACAACGGCGGCGGGCTGATCTCGACGGCCAATCTGCTCGGCGACCTGCTCGGCGGCAACCGCAGCCCGTCCGAGGTCTTCTCGCACACCACCTATCGTCCCGAGAAGTCGTCGAACAACTCGACGCGCAACTTCCAGCCGCAGACCCAGTCGGTGTCGCCGGTGCGGATCGCGTTCATCGGCACCGGCGGGACCGCCTCGGCGAGCGAGCTCGTGATCAACGGCTTCATCCCCTATCTCGGAACGAATCTCGCGCTCGTCGGCACCAACACCTTCGGCAAGCCGGTCGGCCAGATCGCGATCGACCGCGCCGCCTGCGACGATCGCCTGCGCGTCGTCGCGTTCAGCACGCGCAACGCGGCCAATTCGGACGCCTATTTCAACGGCCTCGCGAGCACGGTGCGCGCGAGCTGCCGGGCGGCCGACGATCTCGCTCGCCCGCTCGGCGACCCGCAGGAGGCGTCGCTGCGCCAGGCGCTCGACTTCCTCGCCGGCCGCTCCTGCACGCCGATCGCGACCGGCCAGTCGGCGCAGTCGGTGCGCGAGGGCGAAGCGAAGCTCGAGCTGATCACCCCGGAAGACCCCTCGTTGTCGCAGCGCGAGGTGCCGGGCTCCTTCTAGGGCTCGGCGTTCCTGAGAGGTTGGCGCCTCGCCGTTTCTTGCTAGGCTCCGCGCCTTCAGGAACGGGAGGGCGAGATGAATCCCCAGGCCGAGTTCGACGTCATCGTCTACGGCGCCACCGGTTACACCGGGCGTCTGGTCGCCGAGTACATGGCGCGGCGCTACGGCGCGGGCCGCGAACTGGCATGGGCGATGGCGGGGCGCAGCGCCGACAAGCTCGCCGCGGTGCGCGACGAGATCGGGGCACCGGCCGACACGCCGCTCGTGGTGGCGGACGCCGCCGATCCGGCGTCGCTCGACGCGCTCGTCCGGCGGGGCAAGGCGATCCTGACCACGGTCGGGCCCTATCAGCTCTACGGCTCCGAGCTGGTCGCGGCCTGCGCGGCGGCGGGCACCGACTATCTCGACCTCTGCGGCGAGCCCGCGTGGATGCGCCGCATGATCGACGCGCACGAGGCCGCCGCGCGCGGGAGCGGCGCCCGCATCCTCTTTTCCTGCGGCTTCGATTCGATCCCGTTCGAGCTCGGCGTCTATTTCCTGCAGAATCACGCGCGGGCGACGCTCGGCGCGCCGGTGCCCCGGGTGAAGGGGCGCGTGCGCGCGATGCGCGGCGGCTTCTCGGGCGGGACGGCTGCGAGCCTCGGCGCGACGATGGCGGCCGCGGCGAAGGACCCGGGCGTCATCGACCTGCTGAAGTCGCCCTTCGCGCTGACGCCGGGGTTCGAAGGGCCGCCGCAGCCAGGCGGCCACAAGCCGGCGCACGACCCCGACGTCGACGCCTGGGTCGCGCCCTTCGTCATGGCGCCGATCAACACCAAGAACGTGCACCGGTCGAACGCGCTCCAGGGCCACGCCTACGGCACCGACTTCGTCTACGACGAGATGGTGATCGCCGGACCGGGCGAGCAGGGCGAGGCGGCGGCGCGCGCGCTGGCCGCGTCGGACGGCGGGCTCGGCGGTCCGAACGCGCCCAAGCCCGGCGAGGGGCCCACCCGCGAGGAACGCGAGGCGGGCTTCTACGACGTGCTGTTCGTCGGCACCGCCGCGGACGGCCGCCGGGTTCGGGCGAGCGTCGCGGGCGACCGCGATCCCGGCTACGGCTCGACCTCCAAGATGATCGCCGAAGCCGCGGTCGCCCTCGTCCGCGACGCGCCCGACGTGCCGGGCGGCGTCTGGACGCCCGGCGCCGCGCTCGGCGATCGTCTCGTCGATCGGCTCGCGGCCCACGCGGGGCTGACCTTCAAGGTCGAAGCGTGAATCGCGTCCTCGCGCACACCGGCGCGCGCTACCCGATCGTCCAGGCGCCGATGGGCTGGATCGCGCGCTCGGCGCTCGCCTCGGCCGTGAGCGAGGCGGGCGGGCTCGGGATCATCGAGACCTCGTCGGGCGAGACCGAGGCCTGCAAGGCGGAGATCCGCCGCATGCGCGAGCTCACCTCGGCGCCGTTCGGGGTGAACCTGCCGATCCTGTTCCTGCGCGACGAGGCGATGCTGCGCTTCGTGTGCGAAAGCGGCGTGCGCTTCGTCACCACCTCGGCGGGCAGTCCGGCCAAGTTCGTCGCGCCGCTCAAGGCGGCGGGGATCGTCGTCTACCACGCGGTGCCCACCGTCGACGCCGCGCTCAAGGCGGTCGACGCGGGCGTAGACGGTCTCGTCGTCGAAGGCGCCGAGGGCGGCGGCTTCAAGAACCCGGAAGAGGTCTCGACGCTCGTGCTGCTGCAGGCGATTCGCGCCAGGGTCGACGTGCCGATGATCGCGGCGGGCGGCGTCTGCGACGGCAAGGGCATGGCCGCCGCCTTCGCCTGTGGCGCCGAGGGCGTGCAGATGGGGACGCGCTTCGTGAGCAGCGCCGAAAGCCCGGTGCACGCCAACTACAAGGCGGCGATCGTCGCCGCCAAGGAGACCGGGACCCACGTGCTCAACAAGCGCGCGAGCCCCTGCATCCGCGCGCTCAAGACCGAGCGCACCGCGGCGATCCACGAGGCCGGGCTGATGCCCCCCGACACCTTCGCCAACATACTGGACCTTTACTTCGGGGGCGACATGGAGGCGTCGGTGGGACTGGCCGGGCAGACCGCCGGCCTGATCGACGAGGTGAAGCCGGTCGCCGCGATCATCGAGGAAACCGTCGCCGAGTTCTTCGCGATCGCGGCGCGGCTGGGCGCGCTCGCGGCCGAACGCCGCTTCGGCTAGCGCGCCGCGACCTGCGGCCCCGCGGGCGACTTCGAACGGACGAGGAGGCCGCGCAGCAGCATGTTGGGCAGCTTGCTGTTGTCCCATTCGGGCGACTTCGGCGGCGAGTCGCCGGTCCGCAGGATGACGAGCTGCTCCGACGGCACCACGTAGACGATCTGGTTGCTGTTGCCGTCGAACATGAAGATGTCGCGCGCGAGATAGGGCTCCGAGTGGAGCACCTTCGGCCCGGGGCGCGCCGCGTTGGCGAAGCCGCGGCGCTCGACGTAGGGGCCGCCCACCCACAGGCCGAGGCCGTAGTGCGGGTTCTCCTCGGTGGCGGTGCGCATCTCGGCGACGTAGTCCGTGGGCAGCAGCCGCTTGCCGTTCCAGCGGCCGTCCTCGAGCAGCAGGATGCCGAGCCGCAGCCAGGTCTCGGGCGGCAGCATGATGCAGCATCCCGAATGCGCCAGCCCGCCGGGGCGGTTCACCCACACCTCGCCGCCCGCCGCGCCGATCGGCTGGAGCACCTCGCGGCTGACGAACTCGGCGTAGCGCCGGCCCGTCGCGCGCTCGATCAGCAGCGCGACGAGCTCCGAGGTCGCGTTGTTGTATTCGTACTTCGAGCCCGGCGCGTCGGTGAGCGGATATTCCTCGACGATGATCCGCTCGTGGTAGGGATGGAGATAGGCGCGCGACCAATGGTTGTTCGGATCGGTGCTGAAACCCTGAGCGAGGAGGCCCGACCGCATGTCCAGCAGGTGGCGGACGAGGATCCCCGCCTTGGGCGTGCCCTTCCATTCGGGGATGAAGTCCGCCACCGGCTGGTCGAGCGACTTGAGCTCGCCGAGCTGGAGCGCGCGGCCGACCGCGATCGCGGTGAGCGGCTTGGCGAGCGATTTCGACACGATCGGCGTCGAGGCGTCGCGCCCGCCGAAGTAGGCCGCGTCCTGCACCTTGCCGCGGTGCCAGACAATGAACGCGCTCGAGTTGTTCGCCGCGGCATAGGCGCGCGCCGTCGCCAGCGCCTCGCGCGAAACGGTGGGCGTCTTGGCGACCGGCAGCGGCACGACCTTGACCGCGCCCGGCACCGCCTCGAGCGGATCGTAGCGCGAAAGCTCGCCGCGTCCGTTCGACACGATGTCCTTGAAGCGCGCCATGTAGACCTGCTCGGCCTCCGGCGGGAAGGTCGCCGCGGCGAGCGCGGGGGCGCAGAGCAGGGCTAGAAGCGAGCGCGCACGCATGGTCGGACCTCCCTCGATCGTCGGCTCTACCTCAGCACGGCGCCCGGCGAGTCCGCCGTCCGAGCTCCGATTTATCTGTCCTGCGGATAAATCGGGTTCGCCGGTGCCGCCGAGCGCGCCCGCCCCATAGGCTTGCCCCGGCAAGGCGGGAGATGCGCGTGGGCGAGACCAGAGGCTACAGCAAGGCAAGCCACGTCTTCGGCTGGGCGATCGCCGCGGCCTACATCGTCCATCAGGTCATCACCATCAATCTCGCCCGCACCGACCGCTTCTCGGCGGCGCGCGAGGACCTGCGCGGCGGGCACTATTTCATCGGCACGGTCATCCTGGTGCTGGTGATCGGCCGGCTGTGGGCCTGGTTCCGCGACCGCGATCCCGGGCCCGCTCCGGGCGTGGGGCCGGCGGCGCATCACTGGGGCCGCCAGCTCGCGCTCGTCTCGTATCTGCTGCTGCTCGCCGCGCCGGTGCTCGGCCTGCTGTTCGGCTGGGCGGACGGGCTGCGCATCCACATCGGCAACGTGATCGACCTGCCGCAGCTCATGCCCAAGGACCGCGAGGTCTGGCTGTTCACCGGCTATTTCCACTCGGGCATGGGCTTCATGCTCCTGCTGCTCAACCTCACGGCGCTCCTGACGGCGGGCTACACGCTCTTCCGCTACGGCCGTGGGCTGGTGACGGCGCTGCCGCCGGGCTACGGGCCGCTCGTGTTCGTCGGCATGACGAGCACGGTCTACGCCTTCACCACCTTCCGTTCGCCCGACCCCGGCGTGCCGGCCGTGCTGATCTTCTGGGGCCTGCTGCTGGCGGTCTGGGGTCTCGCGCGCTGGGTCCGCCGCCGGCGCGAGGCGCCGGCCCGGGCCGAGGCGCGCAAGCTGCCGGCCTTCGCCCGCGTCGCCGCGCCGGTGGCGGCCCTCGTGGTGCTGGCCGCGGGCGCTACCGGCCCCTACGCGCTGTTCCGCGTCACGCCCTGGCCGATGGGCGAGGCGATCGAGGCGCCCGAGGGCGTGACCTCGCACGCGGCACCCGTGATGAAGGTGGCGCTCACGCCAGAGACGCCGTTCGAGCGCGAGGTGCGCGACGAGACCTACAAATGGTGCCGCTTCTGCCACACGGTGGAAAAGGGCGGCGAGCATCTCGTCGGCCCCAACCTCTACGCGATTTTCGGGCAGCGCGCCGGCACAGTGCCCAACTTCCACTATTCCGACGCGATCGTGGCGGCGCGCGAGCGCGGGCTGGTGTGGAACGACGAGACCATCGCCGCCTACATCGCCGACCCGCAGAAATACCTGCCGGGAACCACGATGATCATCTCCTCCGGCCCGATCCCCGACCCGAAGGTCCAGCAGGCGGTGGTGAACATCCTCAAGCGCGAGACGATGGCCGACGCGGCGGAGTAGGGCGGCGGACGGGACGCGCCGTCAGGCGCGGCCTTCCTCGATCTCCTCGATCGTGCGCCAGTAGCCGTCCTCGCTCGCCTCGCCGTCGAGCTCGGCGATCTCGGCCTTGAGGATCGCCAGCACCCGTCCGAGATAGGCCTCGCGCCGGGCTTCGCGCGCCTTGCGCTCCTCAAGGCCGGGGACGTAGCCGTCGACGGCGCCCGGCGCGAGCCAGCCGGCGCGGCTCCCCAGCGTCTCGACCGTGTCGAGCCGGTCGCGCAGCACCGACACCTCGCTCGTCAGCGCGAGCACGATCGACACCAGCCGATCGATCGAGTCCTGCTCGTGGAAGCGCGGGCGCTTGCCGCGCGCCACCTTGGGCACGGGCGCGGTCACGCGGCCTTCCGCGCGCAGATGAGCCCGAAGCCGCGCTTGCGCGCCGCTTCCTGCTCGGGCGTCAGCCGCTCGTTGTTCTGGCTCTGGCGCACGACGTCCGCGGTCAGTATGTCGGTCTCGATGTCGGCGTCGCCGAAGCCGGCTTCGCGCGCGATCTCCACGAGGTCGGTCATGCGGTAGCGACGCCAGAAAGGTTCGTTGTTGTAGTGGACCTCGTTCTCCTGGAGGAAGGTGCCCCAGGCGTCGGCGCCGTCGAAGCGCGGCTGGTCGACGTGGAGCATGAGCCCGCCCGGGCGCAGCAGCCGCCGGCATTCGCGGATGATGGCGGGCAAGGCGCGCGTCGACGTCTCGTGCAGCACGATCGAGCTCGTGATCAGGTCGAAGCTTTCGTCGGGGAAGCCGGTGCGTTCGGCGTCGCGCTGGTGGAATTGCGCGCGCTTGCCGAGCGACTCGGCGCGGACGTGGGCGTAGCGCAGCAGCGCCGCGCCGACGTCGATGCCGTGCACCTCGGCGTCCGGATAGGCGTCGACCCAGGGCAGCGTCGCGTGGCCGACCGCGCAGCCGATGTCGAGGATCCTCACGGGCGCGAAGTCGGGGTGCCGACGCTTGAGCCAGGCGACGCCGAGCTGGCCGACGGCGTCGTTGAGCGGCCCCATCAGCCCGGACATGTAGAGGTAGACGCCGCGGTCGTAGACGGCGCCGGCCGCGGTGTCGCCCTCGCCGCGGTCCGCCGCGTAGCCGCCGGGCATGCAGTGGATGTCGATCGCGGTCGCGTAGCGCGGCGGCACGAGGCCGGGGTCGAGCTCGAGCGAGCCGATCGGACGCTCCGGCAGCGCCGGCGGATCCTGCGCCTCGACCGGTGGAATGACGCTCGACCAGATCAGCTCCTGGCTCGTGCGCCGCGCCGACAGGTAGAAGCGGTACCAGCCGTCCGCGTCCATCGCGGCGCGGATGTCGCGCGGGTTCTGCGGCGCGCGTCCGTTGGTCCGAGCGTAGGCCGGCCCGGCGCGACGGTCGAACACCGCCCTGGTGGCCGGCATCCATTCGGAGGTGACGAGGTTGCGGAGCGTGAAGGCGAAGTCGGCGCGCGCCCTGTCGTCGTGGCCGCCCTTGATCAGCGCGCCGTGGTCGGCTTGGTCTTCGATGCGTTTCATGACCTGACGTCCTTCACCTGGGCCGCCGCCGCCCGCCCGGCGAGCTTGCCGAGGCTCGTGGCGGTGAGCAAGCCGTTGCCGGCGATGTAGCCCGAGGCGCCCGGTCCCGACACGCCGCGCGCCGCTCCGCCGCCGGCGAATAGGTTGGGAAACGGCGCGCCGTCGGCCTTGAGCACGCGCGCGTCGCCGTCGACCACGAGCCCGCCCTGCGTGTGGAACAGCGCGCCCGTCACCTTGGCGGCGTAGTAGGGCGCGGCGAGCGGCGGCTTGCCCGTGAAGTCGCGGCCGTGCGCGTCGGTCGCTTCCCCGCGCGTCAGCCGCCCGACCTCGGCCACCGTCGCGGCGAGCGCCTCCGGCGGCAGGCCGGCGGCGGTCGCCAGCGCCTCGGGCGTCTCCGCGGACAGGACGGCCCCGGCCGACAGCGCGGCGCGATAGTCGTCGAACTGGCTCATCAGCCGGTGGAGCCGCTCGTCGAAGATCGACCAGGCGACGCCGCCCGGCTGCGCCACCACCTTCGCCGCCTGCTCGGAGTAGCCCAACGCCTCGTTCGAGAAGCGCCGGCCGTCGCGGTTCACCTGGAAGCCGCCCTCGACGATGAGCGGCCAGAGGATCGGGATGCCGTGGCCGTGGGCCAGCCCGCCGTGCCCCTGGTAGGCGTCCATGTCGGCGACGCCGGCGCCGAGCGCGCGGCCCCACTTGATCGCGTCGCCCTTGTTGCCGGGATGGCCGTGGAAGGTCGCGCCCAGGATCTCGGGGATGTATTCGGCCACCATCTCGGCGTCTCCGCCGAACCCCGAAGACGCGAGGATCAGCGCGCCGCAGCCGACCGCCTCGCGCGCGCCGTCCGGCCGCTCGACGACCACCGCCGCCACCCGGTCCCCGTCCGCCACCAGCTCGGCGGCGCGCGCCTCGGTCAGGATGTCGACGCCCGCCGCGTCGGCGGCCGAGAGCAGCGCCGCCATCAGCTCCTCGCCGGTACGGTTGGGGCTGCCGTACATCCGCATCGCCGAATGGCCGGGATAGAGGAAGCCGGTCACGAGGCTCAGGGGGACCCCGTGCCGCTCGCGGAGCCACGCGACGGTTTCCGCCGACTCCGCCGCCAGGCGCCGGACGACCTCGGCGTCGGCCCGGCCCTTGGCCTTCGCCATGACGTCGGCGGCGAAGCGTTCGGGCGAGTCCTCGATGCCGGCCGTCGCCTGCTCGGGCGTGCCGGCCGCCGGTATGAGGCCGGTCGACATGGCGGTGGTGCCGCGCGGGACCGGATCGCGCTCGACGACGAGCACGTCGGCGCCGCCGTCGCGCGCGGCGAGCGCCGCGCACAGGCCGCAGGCGCCGCCGCCGACGACGACGACGGGATAGACGATCTCGGGGGGCGCAACCGGCTCGCGAACGATGGTCATGCCGCCATGCTAAGCGGCCGTCGGCGGGGCGCCCGGGCGTCGCCGCTTTTGCTCGCTCTGCGGAGGATTGCGGTTGGCCTGTGGCCGCCGGTGCGGGCGGCGATGGATGTTCGCCACCGGGAACAGGAGACGGGCATGGTGCAGGCCGGCAGCTACCGCGAAGAGTTCGGGCGGGGATGGCGGGTTGTGCTCGCGGGCGCGATCGGCGTCGGCTTCGGCATCTCGGCGCTGCCCTTCTACACGCTCGGCGTGTTCGTGAAGCCGATCGGGGCCGAATTCGGCTGGTCGCGCGAAGAGGTGCAGTGGGGCTTCGCGATCCAGATGCTCGGCGTGATGCTCGTCGGCTGGCTCTACGGCTTGGCGGTCGACCGTCGCGGCGCGCGGCGCGTCGCGCTCCTCTCCCAGGTCGGCCTCGGTTTGTCGCTCGCGAGCCTCGCGCTCGTCGGCAGCCTGACGCACTGGTACGCGATCTGGTTCGTCGTCGCGCTCCTTGGCGCAGGCACCTCGCCGATCACCTGGACGCGCGGCATCGCGGGCTGGTTCGACAAGGCCCGCGGCGCGGCGCTCGGCATCGGCCTGCTCGGCACCGGCCTCACCGGGCTTCTGGCGCCGCCGCTCGTCACCGCGATCGTCGAAGACTACGGCTGGCGCGCCGGCTATCTCGCGCTCGGGGCGAGCGTGTTCGTCGTGGGGATGCCGGTCACCCTGTGGCTGTTCCGCGACCGCGAGCAGCCCGCCGCCACGGCGGCGCGGCCCGAGGCCGGCGGCCTGACGCGCGGCGAAGCGCTGAAGAGCTACCGCTTCTGGGCGATGTTCGTCGTCTTCACCCTCGTGACCTTCGGGGTGGGCGGCCTGATCCCGAGCCTCGTGCCGCTCCTCACCGACCGCGGCCTGACCCCGGCCGCGGCCGCCGGCTACGCGAGCCTCGCGGGGCTGGCGGTGATCCTCGGGCGCGTCGTGGCCGGCTTCCTGCTCGACCGCTTCTGGGCGCCGGCGGTGGCGGTCGGGTTCCTCGTGCTGCCGGCGATCTCGTGCCTCGTGCTGGCGCAGAGCGGGCTGCCGGCGCCGGTCGTCATCGGCGTCGCCGCGGCGCTCACCGGGCTCGCGGCGGGCGCCGAGTTCGACCTCGTGGCCTACATGGTCACCCGCTATTTCGGCATGCGCCACTACGGTGTCGTCTACGCGCTGCAGCTCGTCGGCCTGTCGCTCGCCGGCGGGCTGGCCCCGCCGATCTTCGGGCGCATCTACGACACCACCGGAAGCTACGAGCCCATATTGCTCGCCTGCGCCGTCATCTTCGTCGCCTCGCCGCTTTTGCTCCTGACGCTCGGGCGCTACCCGAGCTTCGACAGACCCCAGGCCGCGCCCGCGGCCGGGGCGGTGCCGGCGTGAGCGGCGTCGCGGTCATCGGGGCGGGGCTCGGCGGTCTCACCGCCGCGCTGGCGTTGGCCCGGGCGGGTCGGGAGGTCACCGTCTACGAACAGGCGCCGGTCCTGGGCGAGGTCGGCGCCGGCATCACGCTCGGGCCCAACGCCAGCCGGATCATGGAGGCGCTCGGCCTCGCCGACGAGCTGAAGCGCTTCGGCTTCATCCCGGGGTTCCAGTGGACGCAGCACTGGCAGACCGGCGAGGTGCTGCTCGAGTTCGAACGCGGCCCGCAACTGATGCAGCGCTACGGCGCGGGCTACTACCACGTCCACCGCGCGGACCTGCACCGGATGCTGACCGACGCCTTGGCCCAGGCCGCGCCCGGCGCGCTGCGGCTCGACCACCGGCTCGTCTCGGTCGAACCCACCGGCGAGATGGCGTTCGCCAACGGCGCGACGGCGCCGGCCGACGTCGTGATCGGCGCCGACGGCGTGCGCTCGGTGGTGCGCGAGACCCTGTTCGCCACCGAGCCGCCGATCTTCACAGGCCAGGTGGCGTGGCGCGGCATCGTGCCGGTCGACGAGCTGCCCGACGACGTACGCACCATGCCGCCCGGCATCCACGTCGGGCCGCGGCGGCTATTCATGCGCTACCCCGTGCGCGCCGGCACGCTGCTCAACTACGCCGCGTTCGTCGAGCTCGCGGGATGGCAGGAGGAAAGCTGGTCGATCAGGTCGACGATCGACGAGCTGCTGGCGCATTTCGCGGATTGGGACCCGGTCGTGCCGGCGATCATCGCCGCCACCCCGCCCGACCAGCTCTACAAGTGGGCGCTCCACGCCCGCACGCCGCTCGACACCTGGATCGCCGGGCGGGTCACGCTGCTCGGCGACGCGGCGCACGCCATGCTGCCCTTCATGGGCCAGGGGGCGGCGTCGTCGATGGAGGACGGCCTGGTGCTGGCGCGCTGCCTGACCGAGTTCGATGCCGACGAGGCGCTCCGGCGCTACGAAGCGGCGCGGCTCAATCGCACCTCGATGGTGCAGAAGCAGTCGCGGCTCCTCGGCCTGAAGTTCCAGGGCAAGGATCCCGAGGCGCTCGGCCAGGGGCCGATCCGCAACGAGGAAACGCTCGGCCTGTTCGCCTACGACGCCGCGACCGCGCCGATCTGAGGGGACGGGGCTCCCGGCTTCACCGACCGTCGCGCCGATTTTCCACTCTCGATGGCAAGGCGTCCCCGCAAAGTGGTCCTTTGCGGGGTGCCCCGAGCGGGGAAGATGCTAATTGGCGAGCGACCGCTCGCCCCCCTCAGCTCCCCTTGGGCGCGCCGCCCTGCTGCATCGCGCGGAACCAGGCGGGGAGCTCGGGATCGGGCGCGCGCGGGATCGGCTGGCCAGCGGGCACCGGCGCCGGCTTCTGCTGGCGCGAGTACCATTCGAGCGAGGAGAGCGACGGCTCCTCCCACTTGTCGGGCGCCTGAAGATACTTGGGGAAATTCTTCTCGACATAGTCGAGCGTCCGACGGTCGATCTTGTTGATGTCGTCCACCGCGCCCATGAACGTGTGGTACTGGCAGTGGCCGGCCGTCGGGCCCATCAGCATCCACGGCAGCCACGGCGTCGTGCGGCCCCAGGTGCCGTGATATTCGACGCTCGTCTTCTTCGGGTCCTGCATGTCGTTCCAGTCGATCTGGTACAGGAACGTCTCGGTCACCTGGGCGAAAGGGGTGGCGCTTTCGCGCGGCCACTTCGCCGGCTGCAGCGCCGACGGATAGAATAGGTTGATGTGGCTGAAGAGATTCAGCCGGTCGCCGCGACGAGTCCAGTCGAGCAGCAGCGGCACCTTCGGCGGCTTCGCCTGGTTGAGCCCGCCGTAAGCCGGCGGGGACGGGCGGTAATCGGTGATGGTGTGGTTGAACGGATCGTTGGCGATCGGCACCACCTTCACCGTTTCGTTGAGGTAGGGGTTGCGCCACTCCTCGATGATCTCGCCCGACTTCAAGTCGGTGTAGAGCCCCACCTCGCGCAGGATCTTCTTGTAGCCGCCGTCCTCGCCGTCGTTAGGCAGCAGCTTCGCGCAGGACAGCATGGTGAAGCCCACGAGGTCGCGCACCGCCTCGCCCGGGCGCACGCCCTGCACGATCCCCTGCGCCCAGCCGTACTTCGTCGACTTCATGTCGGTGTTCGCGAGAAGGCGCGCCCAGGCCTCGCGGTTGCCGCGCGGCGTCGTCAGGTCGAGCGCGCGTCCCTTGAGCGAACCCGGGTCGCGGCGCGGGGCGCCGGTCTGCACCGCCTGAGCCGCCGTCGACATGAGCATCGACCCCGCGGCCAACAGCCCGCCCGCGACCATGAATTCACGACGTTCCATGCGACCTCCTCGATCTTCGACGCGAGCATTGCCCGCGGCCGATTGACGATAGGCCGATTCTGCGTAGTCTGTTCGGACAACGAACAAATCCGGGGGGATTTGGCAGGCCACCGCGGCGGGGGAAGGGAGAGGAAGCGTGGAACGCGACTCCAGTATCCGCTCGATCAGCCGCGGGCTGGCCGTGCTCCAGGCCGTCAACCGCGGCGGCTCCATCACGATGATGGACATCGCGCGCACATCGCGTGTGCCCTATCCGACCGCCTGCCGCATCGTCCAGACGCTGATGTCCGAGGGGATGATCGAGCGCGAGCCGGCGCGCAAGCGCTACCGGCCGACCGCGCTCGTCAAGACGCTCGCCTACGGCTTCCAGGACGAGGACAACCTCGTCGCGGTGGCGCGCCCGCACATCGTCGCGCTTTGCAAGAAGGTCGCCTGGCCGATCACCATCGCCACGCGCGTCGGGCACATGATGATGGTGCGCGACTCGACTCACAAGCTGACATCGCTCACGCTCACCAACTACGCACCCGGATACACGCTGCCGCTCACCGAATGCTCGACGGGCAAGGCGTACCTCGCCTACAGCGACCCCGAGGAACGGTCGAGCATCCTGCGCGGCATGCGTGAGCTCGACGGTCCAGCCGAGCGCAAGGCAGTCCTGACGCTCCACGACGAGAGCCTGTTCAAGGACATCCGCGCCAAGGGTTTCGCCACGCAGGCGAGGAACGCCTACACCGCGACCCCGGGCAAGACCTCGTCGATCGCGGTGCCGCTGTTCCGCGGCAACCAAGTGGCCGGCGCCATGGCACTGATCTTCTTCGCGTCCGCGATGACGATGCGCCAGGCGCAGGACAGCTTCGTCGAGGAGCTCAAGGCCACGGCCGACGCGATCTCCGCCGACCTCTAGCGCGATATATCCACCCTGTGGTCAAATGCAGGGGCGCCCGATGGCGTCCCTGAATCCTCCTCCATTGTTGCGGTGATGCGACGAAATGCCGTCGCGACCGGATTGGGAGGGAGAACTCGACATGGCGATCGGTCTTGTGAAACCGAAGCTCGGCGTGAGCCTGTTGGCGTTGCTTGTGGCCGCGACCTCGCCGGCGTACGCGCAGGGCCCCGCCGCATCGCAGCCGACCGAGCCGCAGACGGCCGCCGACGAAAGCCCCAACGACATCGTCGTGACGGCGCGCCGGGTCGAAGAGCGACTCCAGGACGTGCCGATCGCCGTGAGCGCGCTCACCACCGAGGACCTGCAACGGCAGGCGATCGACGACCTCGGCGACGTCGCCGAGAAGACCGTCGGCTTCGCCTTCGAGACCTTCACCGGCCCGCTCGCGCAGCCGGTGATCCGCGGCCAGACCAACCTGCGCACGACGTCGCCGGTGCAGAACGTCGCGACCTACCTGAACGGAATCTATCTGCAGCGCGCCTATTTCGTCGATCAGTCGCTTCTGGATCTCGAGCGCGTCGAAGTCATCAAGGGGCCTCAGTCGGCGCTCTACGGTCGCAACGCGTTCGCCGGCGTCATCAACCTCGTGGCGCGCCGCGCCGACCTCGACGACTTCTCGGGCAGCGTTTCGGGCACCGTCGGCACGCACGACCGCTACGACGCCAAGGCGTCGCTCAACATCCCCGTGATTCCCGGCAAGCTGGCGGTGTTCGGCTCCGCTGCCCACTCGCAGTTCGATGGGACCTGGCGCAACAACCACCCGTTGGCGGACGCCGACGGCGCGCTGACCAAAGGCCGCCTCGGCGGCTGGAACAAGGAGGCCTATCAGATCGGCGCAACCGCGCGGCTCGCCGAGGTGTTCACCGTCGAAGGCCTCTACGTCCGCACCGACCGCGAACTCGAGTCGAACCCGTCGCTCACCTTGTCGAGCGCGGGCCTCACCTACGCGCTCAATTCGCTCAACGCGAGCCCGCGCGCGTTCACCTTCCCCGGCGTCGGCGGTCCGCTCCAGAATCGCCTCTGGGTCGGCGAGCTCCCGATCACCACGAGCGCCGGACCGGGCGAGACCCGGCTGCCCGGCCTCGTCGTTGATCCGCGCAGCTACGGTCTGCGCGGTCCGACCGAGATCATCGTCGGCCGTGCCGAGTTGGACACGGGCGGGCCCTTCACCCTGCAGTATCTCTACGGCCGCACCACCGCCGAGATCGTGGCGCGCGGCTCGTCGGCGCGCGATCCGCTGTTCCCGTCGATCGTGCAGCTGGCGCCGACGCTGCCGGCGACGAACTTCGGCACGATCTTCGACGCATCGGGCACCGACAGCCGTTTCGAGAGCAACAGCCACGAAGGCAGGGTGACGTTCAAGGCCAACGACAGCATCTCGGGCTTCGTGGGCGTGAACTTCACGACCACGCGCGACATCGAGTCGAACGCTTCGGAATTCGCGCCGGTCAACTCGCTTCAGGAGCCGAACCCGCTGTCGCGCTTCGCCGTCGGGCCCGGTCTGCCGATTCCGACGACGCTCACCTTCCGTCGCACGACCTTCCTCGAACGGCGCGACGACGTGTTCTCCGCCTTCGCCTTCATCGACTGGCGGCCGACCGACCAACTCGCGATCACGCTCGAGGGCCGCTACACCGACGAGGATCTCGACGCGGCCGACCTCATCGCGCCCGACGTGGCACCCAACAACACGCGGATCGCGCTCAACACGCCGCGTGCCAGCCGCACGTCAAACTATTTCACGCCGCGCGGGTCGATCTCGTACAAGTTCAGCGAGGACAGCAACGTCTACGCCTCGGTGGCGCGCGGCGTGAAGTCGGGGGGCATCAACGGCATCGCGGCGACGTTCAACCGGATCGTCAATCCGGTCACCGGCGCGGTGACCTTCCAGGCGACCTCGCCGGGCACGCTCTTCTCGCCGGCGCAGCAGTTCTACGAGCCCGAAACCAACTGGACCTACGAGATCGGCACCAAGAACAGCCTCATGGACGGGCAGCTCCAGCTGAACGTCGCCGCCTACTACACCGACTGGCAGAATCTCCAGACCAACGCCGTCCGTCTCCAGCCCGACGGGACGCCGCCTAACTTCACCGCGATCGTCCCCTCGGTCACCGGCAACGTCGGCGACGTCGAGGTCTATGGCGTCGAGGTCGAAGGCATATTCCGGATCGCGGATCCACTACGCGTCAACTTCGGTGCCTCGTACAACCGGGCGCGCTACAAGGACGACGTCGTCTCGCAGCGCTTCGGCGCCTCGGGCAACTGCAACGGCACCGTCTGCTCGACGATCACGGTGCCGGGCGTCGCCTTCCCGGTGCTGCCGATCGGCGGCAACCAGCTCGAGCGCACGCCCGAGTTCGACGCGCTGCTCGGGCTGACCTACGAGACCGAGTTCGCCAACGGCTGGGAGTTCTTCGCGCGCGGCGACGTCACCTACCAGACGAAGCAGTTCGCCGACGAGGCGAACCTCGCCTTCATCCCCGACCGCACGCTGGCGAACGCCTCGACCGGCCTGACGATCGGCCCGGTGAGCTTCCAGCTCTGGGTGAAGAACCTGTTCGACAAGAAGTACGTGACGAGCTCGCTGTTCCTCATCGGGACGGCGGGGCAGGGCTCGGCCTCCTACGTGCCGCTCCTCGGCGAGCGGCGCACCGGCGGCCTCACCGCCTCGTTCCGCTTCTGACGATGACCGACGTCGCGGGGATCAAGCGCGAGCTCCGCGAGCTCGGCGCGGCGACCGAGCTCGGGTTCGACGCGGGGGGCGAGGCGGTCGAGCGCATCAAAGCGCTCGCCGCCGCGCTCGAGGCCGCAAACCCGACGCCGGAACCGGCACGACAAGCCGGGCTGCTCAAGGGGCGGTGGCGGCTGATCTACTCGAGCTTCGGGTTGCAGCGCGATACGACGCTCGCGCGCCTGTCGTTCAACCTGCTGCCCAAGGACCCGATCCGCGTCGAGGCGATCTTCCAAGAGGTCGACCCGGACACCGGCCTCTACGACAACCCGGTCGAGTTCATGGGGGCGGACGGTCGCCGCGGCACGCAGGTGACGATCGGTCGCTTCGAACCGGTGGACGGACACCGGCTCGACGTCCGCTTCACCCACGCCATGGTGGCCGGCGGCGAACGGGTCGTGCTGGACAACGCCAAGCTGCCGCCGATGCACTCCGACGTGACGTACCTCGACGACGGCTTTCGCCTGAACCGCGGCGGCTTCGGCAATCTCTACGTGCTCGAACGGGTCGACCCCGCACCCGCTCGTTGGTCGCGGGACGGGTGAACCGACGCCACCTCCTGGCGGCGCTCGCGGCGCTGCCCCTCGTCGGTTGCGCCACCGTCGCGACCCCGCCGGGCGACATTGCCTCCGCCGACCTGACCCTCACCGCACCCGACGGGCGGGCCGTACCGGTGCGGGTCACCTGGCCGAGAAGCGGGCGCGGGGCGCTGCCGCTCCTCTTGCTTTCGCACGGGGCGAACGGCACGCTCGACGGGCTCGCGAACCTGCAGCGCGGCCTGACGCGCGGGCGCGTCGTCGCCGCGCCGCAGCACCTCGACAGCGAGAGCAACCCGAACCTCGCCACGCTCGACCGCAACGGCGTGTGGCCGACGCGCGTCGCCGACGTGCGGCTGATCGCCGACTCGATCGCGGCGATCGAGCGCGCGACCGGCCGGCGCATCGACGCGAGCCGCCTGACCGCGGGCGGACACAGCTACGGCGCGCTCGTGGCGCAGGCGTTGGGCGGCGCCGAGGTCGGCGGACCGGGCGCGCCGCCGCGCTCGTGGCGCGATCCACGCGTACGCGCCGTCGTCGCCTTCTCGCCGCCCGGTCCGGTGCCGCCGCTCGTCGCAACCGACGGCTGGGCGAAGCTCGCGGTGCCGCAATTCGTGCAGACCGGAACGGCGGACGTGCTGCCGATGATCGCGCCCAAATGGGAAGCGCACATGGCCTCCTACGAGGCGTCGTCGGTGCCGGGATCGGTCCTTTGGGTCGGGCGCGGCGTCGATCATTATTTCGGCGACCTCGTCCAGCGGCTGGCCCGCGAGGCGCCCGACCAAAGCCGCGCGTTCGAAGCCGCGCTCGCGGTCGCCGACAAGTTCCTGGCGTCGGCGGAAGGCGGTTCGGCCGCTCGGCGGTGGATCGCGGGCGCCGGGCCGACGGCCGCGTTCGCCGACGTCACCGAACGCTACGAGGTGCGGCGGTGAAGATCGCGCTGTTCGGCGCCACCGGCAAGACCGGACGGCTCTTCCTCGAACGGGCGCTGGCCGCCGGCCATTCGATCACGGCGCTGGTGCGCGACCCCGCCAAGGTGACGCCGCAAGAAGGGGTGACGGTGATCCCAGGCGACGCGCGCGATGAGTCCGCGGTCGCCCGAGCTCTCGACGGCGCGGACGCCGCCGTGTCGCTGCTCGGCAGCTTCAATCGCAAGCCCAACACCGAAGTCTCCGACGCGACGCGCGCGATCTGCGACGCGATGACGGCGCGCGGGCCCGAACGCCTCGTCGTCGTGACGACGATCGGGGTCGGCGACAGCTTCGCGGCCCTCCGTTCGAGGCTGTTCAAGCTCGTCATCCGCACGGTCGCGCGGCACATCTGGGCCGACCGCGCGCGGCAGGAGGCGGTCGTGCAAACGTCCCGGCTCGACTGGACGATCGTGCGTCCCGGCGGCCTGCGCGACACGCCGGCGACCGGACGTTGGCGGGCGATCGGCAGCGGCGACCCGCAACCCGCGAAGGTCGCCGTCGCGCGCGCCGACCTCGCGGCCTACCTGCTGGAGGCCATCGATCAACCCGCGCTTCGCCGGCGCACCGTCTGTCTGTTCACGCCGTGACGCAGGTTCGCAGAGCCTATCTCGACGGCCGCTACGGTCAGGTCCACTACCGCGAATGCGGCGACGGCGTGCCGCTCGTCCTGCTGCACCAATCGCCGCTGTCGGGCGCGATGTTCGATCCGGCGCTGACGCGCCTCGCCGCGGCGGGGCTGCGCGCGGTCGCGGTCGACACCCCCGGCTTCGGCCTGTCCGACGCGCCGCCCGAGCCGGTGGGGATCGCCGACTATGCAGACGCCCTCGGATCGGTGCTGGACGCTTTCGGCTGGGAGAGCGTGCGCCTGCTCGGTCATCACACCGGCGCGTCGATCGCGGCGAGCTTCGCGGCGCGCCATCCGGCGCGCGTCGATCGGCTGGTGCTGAACGGCGTGCCGCTGCTCACGCCGGAACAGCTCGAGCACTTCCGCGGCTTCAAGTTCGGCCCGCTGCTGCCGCAGCCGGACGGCGGCCACCTGCTCGCCGCCTGGAATCAGCGGCTGGCGGCGACGCCCGGCTGGACCGACCTCGACGCGATGCACAAGCACGTGGTCGAGATGCTGGCCAAGAACCGGACCTACTGGTGGGGCTTCAAGGCGGCGCTCGCGTACGACATCGAGCCCGATCTCGCCACGATCCGCTGTCCGACGCTGATCTTCACCAACAGCGGCGAGGACCTCTACGACTCTTCGAAGCGGGCGCACGCCCTGCGGACCGACTTCGGCTTCGCCGAACTCGAAGGCGGCACGCACGACATCGTCGACGAGCAGCCGGACGCGTGGGCGCGCGTCGTCGCCGGCTTCATGATCGAATGAGCGCCCGCCGTCACCGCGCCGCCCGGCGATAGCGGAACACCGCCTCGCGACTGCCGCCGTCCTTGCTGCCGATCCGCACCGCGGCGACCATGCCGTCGGGGCCGTCGCGGCGGATCGTGAGACCGTCGAAGTACCACGCGTCCTTCTCGACCGCGACGAGCGGGAAGCTAACCACCTGCGCCTTTTCCTCCCAGCCCGTGAGGTCGGCGTCGAAGTGCTTCAGCCGGTAGTGGAGGCTGCCGCCGGCTTCGGCGATCGACATGATCTCGTAGAACCACAGGCTGCCGTCGGGCCGGAGCTGGCGGAAGTGCCCGACGATCTGCCCGGCCGCCGGCGGCGAGTAGACCTCGGTGGCCGCGCCGCCCGCGATGCCGGCGCCCTCCCAGGCGCCGGCGAGCCAAGCGAGATCGGCGACCCGGGCGGGCGGCGCGGGGGCGCCGGGGACCGCGGATCGGGTCTCGGCGGCGCGGGCGACCGGGGCCGACAGCGCGACGACGGCAAGCGCGAGTATCCGGATCATGATCTTCCCCCTGTCGGCAACCGCAGCGAGGATGCGCGATCAGACCGTCCGACGCCAGAGCACGGGGAAGAGCGCCTCGGGCGCGGGCCGGCCGGGCACCATCGCCGGGTTGTCCGACAGTCGGGGGATCGAGGCGGAAAGCGCGTCGGGCTGCCAGACGACGTCGGAGCCGATCCAGCGCGTCGTGAAGGCGACGCGGCGGCCGGGCAACCCCGGCGCACGCGGGAGGCTGGCGTGGATCGTCTTGGGGTGGATGAGGAGGATGTCGCCCGCCCGTGCCTCCCAGACGCGGACGTCGGCGTCGGGGGCCTTCGTCCGCGCGAGAAGCTCGTCCCACGGCCGGTAGCCGGGGAGCGTCAGGTCCTGGCGCGAAAGCGGCGAGTGGTACCGCCAGCCGTCCTTGTTCGACCCGGCGAGTGTGATCATCGGGGCGTTCTCGCGCGACACGTCGGTGAGCGCGACCCAGAAGCTCGGCAGGTGCTCGCCGACGAACGGGAAGGTGCAGACGTCGTTGTGCCACGGCGTCGCGGCTTCGGCGTCGCCGCCCGCCTTGATGAAGGTAGCGTCCATCCAGAAGCGGACGTGGTCGGCCCCCATCAGCCGGCCGACCGTCTCGGCCGCCGGCGAATCGGTCAGCCAGTCGAGGAAGGCGCGGTCGGCATACATGCAGTTGCGGAGCTGCACGCCGCCTTCGCCGGTCAGATGGATCGTCGGCGGATTCTGCGTCGGCGGCTCGGCGACCAGCGCGAGCGGACGACCGGCCTTGAACGCCTCGTGCACGCGGTCCACCGCGCCCAGGAGACGCTCGACCCAATCGGGCCCGAACACGCCTTCGACCCTCGTGCAGCCGATCTGGGAATATTCTTCGATGTGGCGTTGTTCGACCCGGCTCATGCGCGCGCTCCGCTCTGCGCGTCTTTCACGAACACGCGCGGGTCGCGCAGCGAAGGGAAGGTCCGGTCGCGCGGATGCGCGTCCCAGCGCAGCGCGTTGCAGATGTTGGTGTAGTGGACGCCGATGTTGACGATCCAGAGGACCGCGAGCGCCTGGAGCGTGAGGTGCGTCAGCGGCAGGCTGGCGTCCGCCACGATCCCGAGGCCGAGCCAGACCTGGAACAGGCGCCACGGCAGGTAGAGGCAGGGGACCAGCACCCATATGGGCGATCGCCAGCGTTTCCAGACGAAGATCTCGGTGGCCACCTGAAGCGCGAAGCCGCCGAGATAGGGCAGGAGCGCGAGCCGGGCCGCCGCGCTCCACTCCGCGGCGAGAGCTACGATCGGCAGCATCAGGCCGACGGCCCAGATCACGACCAGCCAGACCTTGAAGATCGGGCCGACGGGCGGCGGACCGGGAAAGACGGGGCCGGGCCGCGTCCGCCAGCGCGCCCACAATAGAACCCCGGTCGCGCACAGGACGAAACCGAGATTGAGCCCGACGATGTCGCCCGTTTCCATGGCCGCAGCCTCGCCCCCCGCGGCCCCGGAGCGGTAGGCCCCGTCGCCGATTATCCGCAAGGCGGCGAAGGCGAACCGAGCGGTGAACGTCGGGCCGGGCCCGTGCGAGGCTCCGGACATGGACCGCGCCTTCCAGGTGACCGATGCCCACCGCGCCGACTACGCGCGGCTCGGCGCCGTGCGGCTCGCGGGCGCGATCCCGCTCGCCTGGGTGGCGCGCCTGCGCGACGCGTTCGAAGCGGTGATGGCGGCGAGCGAGCGACCGGATTTCGACGCGAACGACTTCGCCAGCCCGACGCAGAACGCGCTCAACATCCGGCGCGGGCCGTCGGACGTCATGGCGACCAACATGGTGCCGGCGCACCCCGACTTCGTCGCCTTCGTCCGCGATTCGGACATGGCCCGCATCGTCGCTGATCTCGTCGGCAGCGAACGGCTGCGCTTCTGGATCGACGCCGTGTTCGAGAAGCGCGGACCGGCGGGCGAGGGGGCGACGCCCTGGCACCACGATATCTGCACCTGGCCCTTCTGGGGCGAGCAGATGCCGATTCTGTGGGTGCCGCTCACCGACGTCGGGCCGGAGGACGCGCCGCTCGTGACGCTCGACGGCAGCCACAGCGGCGGCGTGCGCTACCACTCGCCCTTCTCGAACCAGAACGTCGAGATACGCCCGCCCTACCGGCCGTGGGACGAGCTCATGGCCGCTGCGCTGGCCCCCGATGCGCCGACCCGCGCCTGGCCGATGCCGGCCGGCGACTGCCTCGTCATGCACCCGGCGATCGTCCACTCGTCGCGACCGTGGCGCCAGGGGCATCCCGGCCGGCGGCTGGCGATCAGCCTGCGCTGGCTGGGCGACGACGTGCGCTGGGACCCCGACGAGTTTGCCGTCCCGATCCCGAAGCTCGACTCGAACCCGCTGATGCGCCGCGGCGCGCCGCCGCCCGACGAGCTGTTCCCGCCCGTGTGGCCGCGCGCGGATGCGTAAGCGCTACGTCGACACGCGTCATGGGCAGATCCACGTCCGCGAAGCGGGCGAGGGCGGCCGCGCGCTGCTCCTCGTCCATTGGACGCCGCTGTCGGGCCGCATGTACGAAGGGGTCTCACCCGCCCTCGCCGCCGCCGGCCACCGCGTCGTCGCCCCCGATCTCCTCGGTTACGGCCGCTCCGACCCGCGCCCGGCCGACTGGACCGTCGAGGGTTGGGCCGACAGCTTCGCCGAGGTGCTGGACGCGCTCGGCGTCGAACGGGCTCACGTGCTCGGGGGGCACAACGGCGCGAGCGTCGCGGTCGAGCTCGCGCTTCGCCACGGCGATCGGATCGACCGGCTGGTGCTCGACGGCTGCGCGATCCTCACGGACGAGCTGCGCGCCGCCTTCCGGGCGCTGTCGACCACGCCGCGCCCCACCCCGGACGCCGCGCGCACGCTCGCGTTCGACCGCACGGTGGGGCTGCTCCGGGAGTATATCCCCGGCTTCGAGGTCACCGACGCGATGCTCGACCGGATCTGGCCGGCGATGATCGACTTTCTCGAGACCCGCTTCGTCTCGTCCGGTCCGGTGGCCGGCGGCTACGACCTCGCGGCGCGGCTGCCGCTCGTTCGACACCGCGCGCTGCTGCTCGGGGCCGAACGCGACACCCTGGCGCCGACCTTCCCGGCGGCTGAGCGGCTGCTTAATCCGGCGGCGACCCACATGTTCGCCGGCCACCACCCGCTTCATTTTCCGGAGCGGGCCGGCGAGTACGCCGAAGTGGTGAACCGCTTCCTCTCCGCGCCGTGATCGGCGCGCAGCGACCGCCCGACGGCGTCGGTCATCCCCGATGCGCGTCGTCGACGAGGCAGGTCATCGCTGCACGCGCCGCGAACAGGACCGGTCCGGCGACGCCTTGCGCCAAACCTAGGTCGTAGCAGGGCTGCGCTCGGCGGACGTTCCTTACAGCCCCAGCGCTCCCGGGTTCATGATCCCCTTGGGATCGAGCTCCGCCTTGATCGCGCGCACCAGCGCGGTCGCCGTCGGGTTCCGGCCGTCAAGATAGGGATAGAACTTCCCGATCTGCAGGTGGGCCGCCCCGAACTCCGCCATCAGCTCGGCGACGTCGTGCTTCAACCGCTTGACCAGCTCGCGCGCCTCGAGGCCCGGCGGGTAGGCGGCGATGCCGGCGAGGTGATCGGCCGGCACCATCCGGTCGTGGAAGATGGTCCGCTCGTCCGGCCAATAGAAGGTCGGCTCGTAAACGAAGGCGGTCGACCGCACGCTCATGAACATGGCGCCCGTGTAGATGCCCAGCCGCTCCATCTCCGCCCGGTGCGCGTCCCAGAAGTCCTGGAGCGCCTCGTGGAACGGCACGACCCGGTCGTGCGCGAACAGGCCGTGCATCGGGACCCAGCGCTCGCCCTTCGGCCCCAGCGTGTTGGTCAGCGGCGCGAAGGGCATGCCGCGCACGACGGTCGGCACGGTGTTCGGGATCTCCTCGCCGTGCGCGGCGGCCAGCCGCCTGACGAGCGCGATCTTGGCGCGGGCCTCGGCGCCGTCGACCCCGTCGACGATGTAGTGGACGGCGTAGTTCGCCTGCCGCAGCGCGCGGTCGCCGGCCGCCGCCATCCGGGCGAGCGACTTGACGCCGCTCGCGATCGAGGTGGCGGACTTGAGCACGTTCTTGGCGATCTCGGCCTTCGCGGCGACGCCCTCGTTGCGGCCGATCTGGCCCTGCTGGAGCGCGGCGTCGAGCCCGAAGTTCTCGTCGTCGACGCCTTCGATCGCGACGGCGCGCATCGCGGCGTGCATCGCCTCGAAGCCGGAGAAGCTGAAGCTCGCCGTCTCGAACGCCTCGCGCCGGCGGATGAGCGGCAGCGTGATCCTTGCCTTCACCCCGAGCGAGCCGCAGTCGCCGCAGAAAAGCCCGGTGAGATCGGGGCCGTAGTGGCGGAAATGCGGGACCCCGACCTTGGAGCCGGCCGACCCGGTGCGCAGCAGCTCGCCGGTGCCGGTCACGACGTCGAACGACAGGATGTTCTCCGCCGACGACCCGTGCGCGCCGGTGCCGTGGCTGATCGCGTTCTGCGACGCCGAGCCGCCCACCGTCGCGGCGAGCCCGGAGAAGGGCCCCCAGAAGGGCGTGCGGAGCCCGCGTCCGGCGAGCGCGGCGTGGAGCTCGGCCCAGGTGACGCCCGCCTCGACGGTGACGAACGCGTTCGTCTCGTCGATCTCGATTGCCTTGAGCCGCGAGGTGTCGATCGTGACGCCGCCGGGCTTGGCGTGGACGTAGCCGTCGGTGTAGCTCGCGCCGCCGCCGCGCACGACGACCGCCGCGCCGGCCTCCGCCGCGACCCGCACCACCGCCTGCAGTTCCTCGACCGAACCGGGCCGGACCACCGCGGCGGGGAGCTCGACGTGGTTGTAGACGTCGGTCGAATAGAAGCGCCGGTCGGCTTCCTCGGTAAGAATATTCGCCGGGCCGACGGCGCGGGCGAGGCCCGCGACGAACGCGTCGGCCGAGGTCAGGGCGGGGGCGGTCGCCATCGCTTATCCTTTCGCGATCTCGTCGAGCGTCCGCATGTAGCGCTCGGCGTCGTCACCCCCCGACAGTTCGTCCGCTTCCTTGCGCGCGAGATAGTAGAGGCGGGCGAGGAAATCCTGCCGCCGCTGCTCGCGCGCCTCGAGCACGGCCTGATCCGGCTCGTAGGCTTCGATATCGTCCTCGAGCATTACCCCCTTGGCGGCGGCGACCCGCTCGACCGTGTCGAGCCGGTCGCGCACCACCATCAGCTCGTTCGCCATCACCAGGATCATCGACATGGCGTGGTCGAGACCAGGGGCGTCGTAGAACTGCGGCCGCTTGCCCTTGGCGTTGCGGATGACCTTCAGAGCGTCCGCCATGTCAGGCCGCCTTCCGCGCCACGAGGACTTCCCAGCCGCCGCCCGGCGCGTATTCGCCGGCGGTGAACTCGCGGTCGGCGAGCGCTTCCGCCGCCTCCTCGGCGTAGCCGGCGGCCTGCGCGGCGGCGAACTCGAGCACCGCCATCGGCGCGGTGTCGAACTTCACGTCCTCGCGCCGGAAGCCGGCGTCCTCGGCGAGGCGGATCTGGTCCATCTCGCGCATCGCGCCCCAGAAGGGCTCGTTGTTGTAGTAGGTCTCGTTGTCGAGGATGAACTGCGCGAACGGGTCCATCTTGTCGAAGGGCGGCAGGTCCGCGTGGATCATGTAGCCGCCGGGCTTCAGCAGCCGGTAGCATTCGCGGAAGATGCGCGGCATCGCCTGCCCGCTCGTCTCGTGGAGCAGGATGTGGCTCGTGACAAGGTCGAAGCTCCCGGCCTCGAGCTCGGTGTCCTCGGCGTTGCGCTGGAGGAAGCTCACCTCCTGGCCCATGCCGGCGGCGCGGGCGTGCGCGTAGCGGACGCAGGGGCCCGCCACGTCGATGCCGATCACCTCGGCGTCCGGGAACGCTTCCTTGTAAGGCACGGTCGAATGGCCGACGGTGCAGCCCATGTCGAGGATGCGCTTCGGTCGGACGTCGGGCAGGCGGCGCTTGATGTAGTTGCACACAGACCGGCCCATGTCGTCGTTGAACGGACCCATGTAGCCCATCGCGTAGAGGTAGACGCCGCGGTCGTAGAGGGCGCCCACGGAGACGTCGTCGGGCGAGACCTCGCCGGCGTAGCCGCCGGGCATGCAGTGGATGTCGATCGCGGTCACGTAGCGCGGCGTCGCGAAGTCGGGGCTCGTCTCGAGCTTCGCTTCCGTCGACGACGAAAGCTGCTTCGCCCGCTCGATCATGTCGGGCAGCTGGCGCTCGATCGGGCCGAGCACCGATTCCCACAGCAGCTCCTGCGCGATCCGGTTCGCCGCCGCGTAGTGCTGGAAGTAGAAATCCCGCGTCATCGCCTTGCGGATGTCGTGCCGGTCGCGCGGCGGATGGCCGTTCGCCTTCTCGAACGCGCGCGCCACCCGGCCGGTGTAGACCGGCTGCAGGCCGGGCAGTAGGCCCTGCTGGACGAACTGCTTGAAGCTCTTGGTGAATTCCTGCCGCGCGCGTTCGTCGTGGTTCGACTTCGGCAGGATCGGATGGTCGACCTGCTGGAAGGTGTTGAGCATCGGGGCCGTCATCACGCAACTCCCTTGGACTGACCGGGGATGTGGCTTTCGTGGTTCTCGAGATACCAGCGCGCGATCTCTTCGCGCGTCGCCCACCAGACGCCGGGCAGCGACTTGGCGTGCTCGATGAACTCGCGCAGCGCCCGGACGCGGTGGGCGCGCCCCGAGACGTGCGGGTGGAGCCCGACGTTCATGATGCGCCCCGTCCGCTCGCCCTCGGCGTAGAGCACGTCGAGCTCCTCGATGAGGATGTCCCGGAACTGATCCGTGGTGTAGTTGCGCCGCGTGAGCAGCGTGAAGTCGTTGATCTCGTTCGAATAGGGCACCGACACGATCGGCCCGTGCGGCGTGCGCAGCAGATAGGGCTGATCGTCGTTCATGATGTCGCAGTAGAAGAGGCAGCCCTGCTCCGCGAGGATGTCGGCGGTCTGGAGCGTGCCGCGCAGCGACGAGGACAGCCAGCCCACCGCCTTGCGCCCGACCTCGGCCTCGTACTTGGCGAGCGTGCGCAGCACGATCTCGCGTTCCTTCGCCGGGTCCTTGGCGAAGTCGGTGAGCAGCTCGCCCTGCTCCCAGTTGTGCGCGAGCAGCTCCCAGCCGCGGTCGAGGCAGGCCTGCACCATCGGCCGCCGGCGGTCGAAGGTCACCGCGTTCGTCGTGCAGGACGCCTTGGCGCCGAGCTCGTCGAACAGCTCGTAGAGCCGCCAGATGCCCACGCGCTGGCCGTACTCGCGCCACGTGTAGTTGGGGAAGTCGGGCGTGTTGCCCGGGAGCACGTCGGGCAGGATCGGCGGGCCGCCGGCATAGTAGGGCCGGTCGGTGTCCTTCGTCAGGTCCCAGGTCTCGAGGTTGAAGGTGAGGATCAGCGCGACGCGCGCGCCGTTCGGCCAGCGCAGCGGTCGGCGTTCGGAGATGGGGACATAATCATATTCCATCCCTCAATGCTCCAGCAGCAACGAGCCGTAGCCGTCGATCTTGTCGTCGATCCCCGACTGGCGCAACGCGTACCAGTAGGTCGCCGTGTTGATCGCGATCACCGGCTTCTCGAGCCAGAATTCGGCCATCGCCGCGACGCGGCCGAAGGCGAGGTTGGTGCCGCACTGGACGATCGCGTCGACCTCCGGGCCGTCGACCTCCTGCGCCGCGCGCTTCAGCGTCTGCTGGCTCTCGTGCGCGATCATCATCGGCGAGGGGCATTGCAGCCCCTTGATGCGCACGACCTCGTACCCCGAGTCCTCGAAGAAGCGGCGCACCTGGGCGTCGCCGACCGGCATGTAGGGCGTGATGATCGAGATGCGCTTGGCGCCCCCCAGCGCCTCGATCGCCGCGTCGCAGGCGTGGCTCCCCATGAACACCGGCTTGCCGGTTTTGTCCTCGAGCCGCTTCTGCATGCGGTCGGCGCCTTCCGAGCCGTCCCAGAAGGTTTCCGCGGACATGCCCATGATCACCGCGTCGGGCGCCATCGACATCGCCTCGTCGAGCGTCTCCTCGGTCGCGCGCCGGATGTTGTTGAGCATCACCATGAAGCTGTCGTCGTCGGTGACGCGGGTGTCGGGGATGCTGATGCGCGCGAAGTGGTTGGTGACGCCGCGTGGCCGCATGTCGTCGTACTCGGGCTGCACGCTGGTGTTGGTGGACGGCGCGAGCACGGCGAACTTGGCGCGCCAGCCGAGTGAATCGGGCATAGATCGACTGTCTCCCTCGCTCTTGGAGTTACCGGGAAGCCTAGCCGGTGAGACCGCCGTCGTCGGCTTTTGACCGCCTCGCGAACAGCCCCGCCCGCGCCCCCCGGCGCGGGCGGGCGCGGGTCAAAGGCTCACGCGGAACGTCAGCGCCCAGGTCCGCGGCTCGCCGACCGCGATGGCGTCCGAGGTGGCCGCCGTCGTGAAGTAGAGCTTGTCGGTGAGGTTGCGGCCCGTGAGCGCGAGCGACCAGCGGTCTTCGGCGTCGGCCAGCGTCACGCCGGCGTCGAGCAGGCCGTAGCCTTCGGTCAGCAGCAGGTTGTTGACCACCGAGAAGTAGCCGCCGCGCTCGGCGTAGGTCCCCGACAGCCGCAGCTTCAGCCGGTCGTTCGCGAAGGTCGGCGTCTCGTAGGCGAAGCCCGTCTGGTAGCTCCATTCCGAGGTGAGCGGCAGCCGCTTGGCGCCGAAGCGGGCGGCGTCGGCCAGCGGGTTCAGGCGCTTGTAGTCGTCGTCGTTGAGCGCGACGTTGAAGAACAGGTCGAGCCCGTCGGTCGGCGCCGCGCTGAGTTCGAGCTCGACGCCGTCGAGCCGCGCGGACCCGACGTTCTGGACAGCGAACGAGCCCGGCCCGATCTGCGACGTCTGCTGGAGCCGGCTGAAGTCGTTGCGGAACAGCGCGAGGTTCGCGGTCAGCCGCCGGTCGAGCGCGGTGAGCTTAGCGCCGGCTTCGTAGGACCAGACGGTCTGCGGCTCGTAGACGGTCTGGAACACGGTCGGGTTGGCGACCGCGAGACCGTTGAAACCGCCCGCCTTGAAACCGCGGCTGACCGACGCGTAGAGGAGCAGATCATCGTTGGGCTGCCAGTCGACGGCGAACCGCGGCGTCCACGAGCTGAAAGTCGGGCTCAGCCGGACGTTCGTGAGCTGGATCGCCGGTCCGGGGCCGAACGGCAGCCGGTTCTGAATCTGCCCGTCGAGGTCCTTCTCGTCGCGCGAGTAGCGGATGCCCCCGGTGAGCCGCAGGCCCTCGGCGACCTCGAGCGTGCCCTGCGCGAACGCTGCGTAGCTCCGCGTGTCGGTGTCGATGGTCGTGGGCAGCAGCGTAAGCGCGACGGTCGGGCTGATCCTCAGCACGTCATTGAGGAGCTGCTCGCTCTTCTCCTCGAAATAGAAGGCGCCGAGGATCCAGTCGAGCCGGCCGTCGAACCCTTCGCCCAGGAGCTGCAGCTCCTGGCTGATCTGGTCGGTCTCGGCGGTCGCCGTGCGGTCGAGGCTGCTCGAGATGAAGGCGCCCGAGGGCAACTGCCGGCCGCCGGACAGATCGAAGCGGAAGCCGTCCTCGGTGTTGATGAAGGCGCTGATCGAACGCAGCGTCACCTCGCCGAACTCGACGCCGACGTCGAGCGACGCGGCGAGCTGGTCGGTGCGGCCGTCGGGCGGGATCGGCGACAGCGAGACGTACTCGCGGCCGCCGAGGAACACGACCTCCTCGGTGGTGATGAAGTCCGCGGCGCGGGTCGGGAGCGGCACGCGGGTGGTGATCGGCAGCAGGTTGGCGGTGCCGTCGTTGCGGTCGCGCGTGTAGGCGAGCGAGAAGGCCGCGCTCACCCGATCGCTCGGCTCGAACTCGAGCTTGCCGCGCGCCGCGAAGTTGCGCTCGTCGCCGACCTTCTCGCCGAGCGCGAGGTTGTCGATGTAGCCCTCGCGTTCGCGGAAGAGCAGCGACATCGACGCGCCGACGTTCGCCGCCACCTCGCCGCCCGCGGTGGCGGCGAGCCGCATCTCGTCGAAGCGGCCGTAGGAGGCGAGCGCGTCGGTCCAGCTCCGGTCGAGCGGCGACCGGGTGACGATCTTGACCGCGCCCGAGAAGGCGTTGCGGCCGTAGAGCGTGCCCTGGGGGCCGCGAAGCACCTCGATACGCTCGATGTCGATGAGCTGGAGGTTGCCGCCGCCCAGCCGCCCGCGATAGACGTCGTCGACGTAGAAGGCGACGGCCGGTTCGGACGTGACGAGGCCGGCGGCCTGCTCCGACCCGCCGCGCAGGCTGAGCTGGACGCTCGACCGGCTCCCGGTCAGCGGCAGCAGCGTGAGGTTGGGGACCGTCTGAGCGAGGTCGCGCGTCTCCTCGATCTGCCGCTCCTCGAGGAGCGCGGGCGACAGCGCGGTGACGGCGATCGGCGTGTCCTGCAGATTCTCGGCGCGGCGTTGCGCGGTGACGACGATCTCCTCGACGCCGCCTGTCGACTCGGCGGTCTGCGCGGCCGGAGTCGGCGTGGCGGCCGGTGTCGTCTGCGCCGCCGCCGCGGCGGCGACGGTCGAGGCGGCCGTAAGCAGCACGATACGGATCATCGAACCCTCCCGGTTTTGTCAGTCGGTATGTTACGGTCACGCGACGTGGCGGGCGGGCTGCCATGCTCCGTTGACCGATCTGCGGATAAGCGTGATCGGCTTCTTCGCTGTGCGGACAGTCTTGGCCATCGGCGCGGCGGACGGCGGCGAGCGCGTAGACTTGGCACGCCGAAACGGTTCCGGAGTGCCCTATGCCCGCCTATCTCGTCTCGACGGTTCGGATCACCGACGCGGAGCGCTTCAAAGCCTACGCGCAGGCGATCGCCGGCCTCGCCGAAGAGCACGGCGGCGAATATCTCGTGCGCGGCCCGGTGACCGAGGTACTCGAAGGCGACAGCCCCGCGGACGAACGGGTCGTCGTCCTCGCGTTTCCGGACGCCGACGCGGCGCGCGCCTACGTCTCGAGCGACCGCTACCGGGCCGGCAAGCAGCACCGGGTCGGCGCCGGCGAGGTCAACCTGCGGCTGATTGCGTCCTGACATGGCGGTCAACAACGACTTCGACGTGATCGTGGCGGGCGCGGGTCCGGTGGGCACGGTTGCGGCCTACGCCTTGGCGCAGGCCGGCGTGTCGGCGCTGGTGCTCGAGTCGAACGCGACCTGCGCGGAGGACCTGCGCGCGTCGACCTTCCACCCGCCCACCCTCGAGATGCTCGACGACCTCGGCATCCTCTCCGAACTCATGCCGCAGGGGCTCAAGGCGCCCGTCTACCAGTACCGCATCCGCAAGACGGGCGAGGTGCTCGCCTTCGACCTCTCCGAGCTTTCGGACGTCGCGCGCTTCCCCTTCCGCCTCCAGTGCGAGCAGTTCAAGCTCGCCCGGCTGCTCGCGGGCAAGCTCGGGGCCCACCCCAAGGGCGCGGTGCGCTTCTCGCGCCGCGTCGTCCACTTCGAGCAGGACGCCGAGGGCGTCACGGTGAACGTCGAGGCGCCGGTCGAGATCGAGACCTACCGGACCCGCTACCTCGTCGCCGCCGACGGCGCCAACTCGATCGTGCGGAAGTGGCTCGGCGCCAGCTTCGACGGCTTCACCTACCCCGAAAAGTTCCTCTGCCTCTCGACCGCGGTCCCGCTCGAGGAGCATTTCGACCGGCTGGCCTACGTGAACTACGTGGCCGACCCCGACGACTGGCACGTCCTGCTCCGCGTACCGACGCTCTGGCGCGTGCTGGTCCACGCGGACGAGAAGACGCCGGACGACGAGCTGCGCTCGGACGAGCAGAAGACGGCGGTGTTCGACAAGCTGATCGGCGGCGGCGAGCGGGTGAAGACCGAGCACCGGACCATCTACCGCGTGCACCAGCGGGTCGCGCAGCGCTACAACCACGGGCGCGTGCTGCTGATCGGCGACGCGGCCCACCTCAACAACCCGCTCGGCGGACTGGGCATGAACAGCGGCATCCACGACGCGGTCAACCTCGTCGACAAGCTCATCTGCATCCTCCACGACGGCGCGGACGCCGACGAGCTGCTCGACCGCTTCGACCGGCAGCGCCGCACCGTCATGCATAACTTCATCCAGGCGCAGACCATCCGGAACAAGCAGATGATGGAGCAGCGGGAGCCCGAGGCGCAGAACCAGCATTACGAGGCGATGCGCGCCATCAACCGCGACGACGACCGCCGCCGGGAGTATCTCTACACGCAGGCGATGTTCAAAAGCCTCGACGACGCGCGGGCGATCCAGTGACGCAGGTCAGCGCGCTCGTCCGGGCCGCGCTGATCGTCGCCGACCTCGAC
>Ga0164290_1001213_pt1 | contig 46230 bp, 49 predicted proteins | sample Micstemetagenome_FD_108782 | JGI IMG/M metagenome (GOLD analysis project Ga0164290, IMG submission 108782) | Contaminated culture microbial community from soil near Moab, Utah, USA - Microcoleus steenstrupii SON62 (Illumina Assembly) | ecosystem: Environmental > Terrestrial > Soil > Soil crust...
CACCTTCCGCGGCAAGCAGGCCCTCAGCCGCTGGGAAGCCGCTGCTCTGCTCAACGCCTGCCTCGATCGCATCACCGAGGTGACCGACGAGCTGCGCCGCCTGCTCAAGGAATTCGAAGCCGAACTGGCCGTGCTCAAGGGCCGGGTGGATGGCCTCGAAGCCAAAGTGGGTGAGCTGGAAGCTACCCAGTTCTCCACCACCACCAAGCTCCAGGGTCAGGCCACCTTCGTGCTCGGGGCCAATACCTTCGGCGGCAGCGCTCCCACACGCGCCACCCGCGAAGAGGTGGGCGCCACCACCTTCAGCTACGACATTCAGCTCAGCTTCGACACCAGCTTCAGTGGCAAGGATCTGCTGCGCACGATCCTGCGGGCCGGCAACTTCGCCGACAGCGCCTTCGGCGGCGCCGGCCCCACCGGCGGCCTCTCCACCCTGGAAGTGGCCTTCCAGGAAGATTGCGGCGACAACGCCGACTGCGGCGATGTGGTGGCGATCGACAAGCTCTTCTATCAATTCCCGCTCGGCAGCGGCTTCACCGCCACCCTCGGAGGCCGCGTCGGTCAGGAAGACATGCTCGCTCTGTGGCCGAGCGTGTACCCCAGCGACACGATCCTGAACGTGCTCACTCTCAACGGTGCGCCCGCGGCTTACAACAAGAACCTCGGCCCCGGCGCCGGACTCTGGTGGCAGAACGGCGGCTTCAGTGTGAGCGCCAACTACGTGGCTGCCAATGGCAACGCCGGCAACCCAAGCGAGGGTGGGATCGGCACCAGCGCCAGCGCTGGCACCGGCACGGTGCAGATCGGTTATGCGCAGGAGCAATGGGCCGTGGCTGCGATCTACTCCTACATCCAGTCAGGGGTGGGGGTGCCGGGCACCACGCCCATCACCGCCCTCGCCTTCGAGAACCCCAGCAGCACCACCAATGCCATCGGCCTCAGCGGCTACTGGCAGCCCTCCAGTTCCGGCTGGCTGCCATCGATCAGTGCGGGCTGGGGCATCAACTCCACGTCGTACGACGGCCAGGAGGTGGATGGCGATGTGCGCACCAGTCAGTCGTGGATGGTGGGGCTGGAGTGGAGCGATGTGTTCGTGAAGGGGAACGCTCTCGGCATGGCCGTGGGCCAGCCGGTCTTCGCCACGGCCCTCGAAGGCAGCGACTCCCCCAACGACGGAAATGTCGTGTGGGAGTGGTGGTACAAGTTCCAGGTGAGCGACAACATCTCCGTGACGCCCGCCCTCTTCTATCTCAGCCGGCCCCTAGGCCAGGCCACCCCCTCGGGCGACACCTTCAACCAGCTGGGCGGCCTGGTGAAAACCACCTTCCGGTTCTGATCCGGGGGTTTGGAGGCTGTGAGCTGACTCTGTGTTCAGGATGGCCGTCCTGGTCTGATGCACTGGCTAGCAACGCGCGCCATGGATTGGCTGCAGCGGCCCCAGCTCAGCGCGGCAGCTGGCACTCCAGTTCCCGCAGCCGCGCTTCCAGTGCCTCGATGCGTTCGAGGTAGGTGAGGGCCAGGGCCATGCCGGGCACGTTGAGGCCGAAGTCGTCGCGCAGGCGGGCGGCGCGGCGGGCCAGCGTGAGGGTGCGGGCGTGGAAGAACCAGGCCGTGCCCGTGCCGGTGAGCTGGAACACGCCGAACTGGATCAGTTCGCTCACCTCTTCATGGGCCAGGCCAGAGGTCGCCAGCAGGTCCTCAAGCGCCACCGGGCTGTCGTCGTCGGCGGGAATCAGCGGATCGTCAGCCATGGGTGGAGGCTCCTGGGAACGATGGACGGGGGTTGAACGCGGAGGCTTCGGCCAGCTCGCGGTAGAGCTCCCGTTCGCGATCACCGATCTGCTCCGGCATCACGATCTGGATCACACCGTAAAGATCGCCGGCGCCCTCCTTGCGCCGCGGCAGGCCCTTGCCCGCCAGCCGCAGCTTCTGGCCGTTGCGCATGCCCGGCCGCACGGTCACCCGCGCTGTGCCGGCGAGCGTGGGCAGATCGATCTCGGCGCCGAGGGCCGCCTCCCAGGGGGCGATCGGCAGCTCCAGGTAGAGGTCGTGGCCCACGGGGCGAAAACGGGGGTGTGGCTTAAGCCGGATCTCCAGGAACAGATCACCGGCCGGGCCGCCGCCGTGGCCGGGGCCCCCACGGCCTGGCACCCGCAGCCGCTCGCCATCGGCCACACCGCGTGGCACCCGGATCGTGCCGGAGCGGGGTTCCCGCGCCATGCCGCCGTCGGCGCGGCGGCTGGGGACGCTGAGCGTGAACGCCACCTCGGTGCCCTGGGCTGCCTGCTCCAGCGTCAGTTCCGTGGCCACCTCCAGGTCCAGGCCGCGAACCTGGAAGCCGCCAGCCTGTTGGCCGAAACCGCCGGAGCTACCGAAACCGCCACCAAACCCACCGGCGCCGCCAGAAACGCCAAAGCCCATCTGCTCGAACAGATCGGCCAGATCCACGTCCTGACCTGCCGGCTGGCCGCTCTCCCGCCGGAAGCGGCTCTCCCAGTCGGGCGGTGGGCTGAAGTCCTCCCCGCTGCCATGGCGGCCCAGATCGTCGTAGGCCTGGCGCTTCTCGGGATCAGAAAGGGTCTGGTAGGCCTCGCTGATCTCCTTGAAGCGCTCCTCGGCACCGGGCTCCTTGGCCACGTCCGGGTGGGTGCGGCGGGCCAGCCGCCGGTAGGCCTTCTTGATCGCGTCGCCATCGGCGTCGCGCTCCAGCTCCAGGGCGGCGTAGTAGTCCTTGAACTTCATCGTCGCCGGGCCTCCGAACAGAGCTGCGCCTGGAGGGTGGCCGCCTGTAGGGGCGGCCTGCACGGGGCTCCTCCCAACCCTGCCACGCCCAGTCGTGATCGCGCCGCGTCAGCCAGCTCTCAGAGGCCAGGCGCCAGACTGATGGGATCAGCTCCGCCCTGGCCGCCATCGCCATGACCAGCACCGCCAGTGATCTCCACGCCACCGATGTCCGCGCCGACGGCCCTGCGACGGTGCCCATCCCCGCCATGGCGGAGGCCGGCATCACCAGCCTGCCGGTGACGATCCTCACTGGCTTTCTCGGCGCCGGCAAAACCACCCTGCTGAATCACATCCTCAGCAACCAGGACGGCATCAAGACCGCCGTGCTGGTGAATGAGTTCGGTGAGATCGGCATCGACAACGACCTGATCATCGCCACCGGCGACGACATGGTGGAGCTCAGCAACGGCTGCATCTGCTGCTCGATCAACGGCGAGCTGCTGGAGGCGGTGGAACGCATCCTCGACCGTCCCGATCCGGTCGACTACCTGGTGGTGGAAACCACCGGCCTGGCCGATCCGCTGCCGGTGGCGATGACCTTCCTTGGCAGCGAGCTGCGCGACACCACCCGGCTCGATTCGATCATCACCTTGATCGATGCGGAGAACTTCGACGACTCCACCATGGCGAGCGAGGTGGGGCGCGCCCAGGTGATCTACGGCGACATCCTGCTGCTCAACAAGACCGATCTGGTGGCGGAGGAGCGGCTGGTGGAGGTGGAATCACGCCTGCGCGAGCTGAAGAAAGACGCGCGCATCCTGCGCTCGGTCAGCGGGCAGGTGCCGCTGCCGCTGCTGCTGAGCGTGGGGCTGTTCGAGTCCGATCGGGTGGTGGCGGAGCAGGCCGGCGAGGCCAAGGCGCACAGCCACGACCACGACCACGGCCATGACCACGATCACAACCATGCCCACAGCGCCGGCGCGGCCGAGGGTGCCGCCGCAACCCACGCCACTGCCGCTGACCACACCGCTGACCACAGCGCCTGCGACCACGACCATGGCCAGTGCGTCCACGACCACAGCAGCCACGGCCATGACCACAGCCACGATCACGCCCATGGCGACGGCGTCCATGCCGCCGACCATCTGGCGATCGAAGGCTTCACCTCGCTCTCCTTCGCTGCCGAGGGGCCTTTCTCGTTGCGCAAGTTCCAGAACTTCCTCGACAACCAGATGCCGGCCGGGGTGTTCCGGGCCAAGGGAATCCTCTGGTTCAGCGAAAGCGAGCGGCGCCATGTGTTCCACCTGGCGGGCAAGCGCTTCTCGATCGACGACACCGACTGGAAAGGACCGCGCAAGAACCAGCTGGTGCTGATCGGTAAGGAGCTCGATCACGACAAGCTGCGCCGTCAGCTGCGGGCCTGCGTCGCCAGCGGTGCGGCCGGCAAGGGCTTCTCCTGACGCTCTTCGCCAGACAGCCCTTCAACCTGAGGCCCCGCATCCAAAGGTTGCCGTTGAACTCCCGGGCGGCGGGGCTGGCTTCATACTGACCCCGCAGTGGTTTGCCGGTGCGCACCCCGGTGAGGCAACGAGGAAAGTCCGGTGCCAGCATCACCCTTGTCCGAAGGCGTGGTGGTCACTCCGGCGCTGTCCCGCAGCTGTGATGGGCCCCATCAACAGGTGGGCCCTCAGCCAGAACGCTCGCCCCTGCTCCTCCCCCTTCAATCCCCGGCGCGGACCGGAGTTCACCATGCCCTTCGCTTCCCTCAAGTCCTCGTCAGGCCGAGATCTGGTGCTGGCCGGCTGCGCCGGTCTTGGCCTCAGCCTGCTGGGCACCCTGCCCGCCTCCGCCCACGGCCTGGCCGGAGCCGGCCTGGCGGGTGGCTTCAGCCATCCCCTCACCGGCCTCGACCACCTCTTCCTGCTGGTAGGCGTGGGTGCGGCCTCGTCGTTCGTGAGTGCCCAGCTCCTGCTGTTCGCCCTGGCCGGTGCCGTGATCGGGGCGTTCTTCGGTGTCAGCGGCGGCGGCCTGCCCGTGGCTGAGCTGCTGGCGGCACTGGCGGTTTCGGGTCTGGGTGTGCTGATCCTGATGAGCCGCCGCTCTGGCCACCCTCCTTCCATTCCTGCGGCCGGCACCGTGGTGACGGTGGCGGTGGCGATCCACGCCATGCTGCACGGCCATGAAGCCAGCGGTGCCAGCAGCTGGTGGGCGGGAGCCCTGCTGGCCTCCGGCCTCACCGTGGGGGTCACGTTCCTGTTGCTGCGCCGGCTCGGCACCGCCTGGACCGTGCGTCTTGCCGTTCTTCTCACCGTGGTGGGTGCGCTGCTGGCCCTGGGGCCGATCGGTCTGCTCGCCGGCGCCGGAGCCGCCTGAGCTGAGCACCAATCGCAGTCATCGACACAGTCAGCCCTCAGGTTCTGGCTAACGTTGCTCGATACCGGTTGGGTGCCATGGTCGAACTTCTGCTTTTCACCGGCGTCATCGCCCTGTTCGGCCTGGCCTTCTGGCTCACCACCGACTCCGATGACGACAATTCCGGCGGCGGTCTGATGCAGCCGGCTCTCGTTCCAGTCCGGGTTCGCCCCAGCCGCTGAACGCTTCCCCTATCCCGTCCAAAGCGATCGTCAGCCTTCTGATGGTCGCTTTTTCTTTGGGTTGCCGTGCCGCTTGGGCATTCGTCTCGCGTGCCACTGCGCAGGACACGGCCCGCCGCTCATGCTCCAGCGACGCCTGTCAAGCGGCCTGAGCGGTTCTCGTTGCTCGTTGGTTGCCGCATCCACTGATCCGACCTCCCGTTTTCGGGTCACATTTGTTACATCGGCTGGCACCCTTTCGACCTGGGCTGCCAGACCCTGATCCTTACGCTCCAGGAGTTGCATTCGCGCCATTGGGCGCTCCATCTCCTGGATGAAACGGATCCCTTCCGCCACCCTGCGGCTTGCTGCTGCTGGTCTCACGGTTGTTTCAATCTCCACCGCCGTTGGTGCTGGCCTGGCGCAACAGGCACCCAACCGCACACCCGTTGAAATCGGGGTCTACTCGGGCCGCCACTACAACACGGACAAAGAGCTCTACCGCCAGTTCACCGCCCGCACAGGCATCAAGGTGAATGTGCTCGAGTCCAAGGACGACGCCATCATTGAGCGCCTCAAGAGTGAAGGGCGCAACACCCCTGCCGATGTGCTGGTGCTGGTGGATGCTGCGCGCCTCGACATCGCCACCGACCAGGGCCTGTTTCAGCCCACCCGTTCCGCTGCGCTGCAGCGCGATGTGCCCGCCAACCTGCGTGACTCCCAGGGCCGTTGGTACGGCCTCACCCGCCGCGTCCGCGCCGTGGTGGTCAACCCGAAATTGGTGAATCCGGCCACGATTCGCACCTATGCCGACCTGGCCAATCCGGCCCTCAAGGGCAAGCTCTGCCTGCGCGAGCGCAAGAGCCCCTACAACCAGTCGTTGGTGGCCAGCCAGATGATCCTGCGCGGCGATGCCACCACCCGCAACTGGGTGCGTGGCATGGTGGCCAATGTGAAACAGCCGTTCTTCACCTCCGATACCCCCTTGGCCCGTGCCGTCGCCCGGGGTGAATGCGCGGTGGGTGTGGTGAATTCCTACTACGTGGCCCGGATGCTCTCAGGTGCGGGCGGTGCCGAAGACAAGCGTCTGGCCCAACAGGTGAAGATCGTTTACGTGAACCCCTCCCACGTCAACATCAGCGGTGCTGGCGTCACGCGCCATGCCAAGAATCCCCAGGCTGCGCTCAGGCTGATCGAGTTTCTGGCCTCTCCCACCGGTGGCCGCGGCTACGCCGAAGCCAACAACGAGTACCCGCTCAAGGGCGTGGGTAATAATCCTTACCTCAAGGGCTTCGGTACCTTCAGAGCGGATGGCGTCTCCGTTGAGCAAATCGGCTCTCGCAGCAGGGCCGCCACCCAGATGATGGAAGCCAACGGCTGGAAGTAGGAACCGAATGGCGGCATTGGCAACAGCAGAACGCGCACCTGCTGTGAAGGGCGCGCCGCCCATGCGGCGCGCCTCCCTCACCGCTGCGGTTGTGCTGGTCTCAGCCCTGGCCCTGTTGCCGGTGCTGGTGCTGGTGGGCTACGCCCTGCTGGCCCCCGGCTCCAGCACCCTTCAGCTGGGTGCCGAAGGCGTTGAGCAGGTGGTCAATACCGTCGTGCTCGTGCTCGGTGTCGGCCTGATCGGCGCCGTGCTGGGCACGGCCAATGGCTGGCTCACGGCCTGTTGCCATTTCCCCGGCCGGCGCTGGCTGCGCCTGGCGCAGGTGCTGCCTCTGGCGGCGCCTGCGTTTGTACTGGCCGCCGTGCTCGTCGATCTCGGCAGCCGCTTGGGCTTTCGCTTTCACGGCATCGGCTGGGCCGTGCTGCTGCTCAGCCTCACCACTTACACCTATGTGTTCCTGCTCTCCACCGAGAGCTTCTCGATGAGCGGCCATCGCCAGCTGGAGGCCTGCCGCAGCCTGGGCGTTGGTCCGTGGGGCAGCTTTCGGCGGGTGGCACTCCCGCTGGCGCTGCCCTCGATCGGTGCCGGCGTTGCCCTCAGCGGCATGGAGGTGGTCAATGAACTGGGCGCGGTCGAACTGCTCGGCGTGCCCACCCTGTCGCGCGGGATCCTGCAGCGCTGGCAGGGAGAAGGGGATCTGCAGGGAGCCGTGGGGCTGGCCCTGATCGCCCTGGTGATGGTGAGCCTGCTGGTGGGGGCCGAACGCTGGTTACGCCAGCGCAGCCGCCGCTGGAACATGGGCCATGACGGCACCAGCTCACTGCAGTGGCAACTGAGCGGTTGGCGGTCCTGCGCGGCCCAGCTGCTCACCCTCGTCCCGCCGCTGATCAGCCTGGCGATTCCGCTCACCTGGCTGGTGATGAGCCGCGACCACCTGCAGAGCGATTCGCCCGAGGAGCTGGTGGCGCTCACGTTGCGCAGCCTTGGCCTGGCCCTTGCTGCTGCCCTGGTCACGGTGGTGGCGGCGGTGGTGCTGGCGATCGCCCGTCGCTGGATCCCCCAGCCCTTCCTGCGCCAGCTCACCTTCGCGGCCGGCATGGGCTATGCGATCCCTGGCACGGTGCTGGCCCTGGCCCTGATGCTGATCGGCGGGCCGCTCGGGCTCAGCCCGCTGCTTCTGTTGCTCTGGGGGTACAGCGATCGTTTTCTGGCCGTCTCCAAGGGGGGCCTTGATGCAGCTCTGGAGCGGATTCCGCCCAGCGTCGATGAGGCGGCCACTGGCCTCGGCTGCAGCTGGACCCAGGTGCTGCGGCGTGTGCATCTGCCCCTGCTCAAGGGTCCGCTGCTGGTCGGTGCGCTGCTGGTTTTCGTCGATACGGTCAAGGAGCTGCCGCTCACCTTTTCCCTGCGCCCCTTCGATTTCGACACCCTGGCGGTGCGCGTCTATCAATACGCCGGTGATGAACGGGTGTCGACCGCGCTGGTGCCGGCGCTGCTGATCGTGGGCCTGGGCCTGGTGGCGGCGGTGGCGTTGATGCCCAGCCTTGAACGGCTCGGTTCCGGTCAGGACCGGAGCTGAAACGCCACGCCAGAGCTGGGCTCGCGCTGCGGGCCCTGGTTCAGGGACGCTCCGGACAGCGGGCGGCGATCCGGGCGATCCGGTTCGCCTGCAGCACGTTGAAGTTGTCGTCGCTGGCCAGCAGCAGCGTGGGGCGTCCATCGGCCAGGGCCGGGCCCATGGCGAGGGCCTCCCAGTTGTCGGGGCTGAGCCCGGCCGCCAGCAGATCCCACTGCCGGACCGGTGCGAGTGGTGGGGCGTGCTCTCCTGCGGGCCGGCTTGCCGGCAGGGGGAACTCCACCAGGCGCGCCCACCAGCGGTTCGGCGCGGCATAGCCCCGCACCAGCCCCAGCAGCAGCCCGGAGCGGGGCGGGGCCAGCAGCTCGGTGAGGCCCCACTGGGGTCCCTCCAGCGCCACCGCCAGACGCCCAGCCGGCAGAAAGGCAGGCTGCGGGGCTGCGGTCTCAGGGGTGGTTGGGGAGGCGTTGCCGGCCAGGCTCCTGGCCAGCGGGCCGAAATGCAGCAGGCGCAGCGATCCCTCCGGGTCCTGCAGCAGTGGTCGCTCGGCCGCAAGCAGCAGAGAAGGGGCCAGGCCTGAACCTCCCGGCCCCGTGGGTGATGCTGGCAGCAGGGTCAGTGCTTCCGGCCCTTGGTTCGAGCCCAGGCCGCGCTGCGGCGCCGCTTGCCACTCCTCCGGCAGGTCCAACGCCTCCCGCAGGCGCCCCGTGGCCCGCTGAAAGCGCAACAGGCGCGGCGGCTGCTCCAGCGTGCGGCGCCCCTCGCTCACGATCCAGAACGATCCGCCCTTGATCACCAGCCCTTCACCGTCGAGGGGGTGGGCAAACGGCTGGCCGTTGGCATCGGTGAGCCTCAGCCGCCGGCCGACCACCGGCGGTATGCCCCCGTTCTCCCCGAGACGCGCGATGCCATGCAGCGACACCAGGAAGGGTGCGGGAGCGTCGCTGAGCAGCCACAGGCTGCGGCCCTCCGGGTCCATGGCAGCGGCTGAGAAGCCACCGAGCGGTTGGCCGTCGGTGCCCTCCCGAGGCAGCTCCACCTCGGCCAGCAGCTGCCAGCTCACCTCTCCCGGGCAGGGCAGCACCCAGGCTGGCTCCGCGGGAGGCTGCAGCGGCACGGTCACGGGTGCTACGGGAATCACAGCGATCAGAGACGGCTCCAAGGCCCACGATGGCGCTGCTCCAGCTGCAGTGGTGCCCACGAAGGCCTGGTCGTCCGCAACTGGCTCCGTGGTCAATCTGCGGAAGAGGAATGACAGTGCAGATCATGAATTGTGGCCCAATGAAGACGTGCCCTAGATGCGCGGCATGCCGCCGGAGCGCACAGGATGGGGGGACCTTGAATCCTGAACGCATCGCGCTTGATGAACATCCTGCAGAGGCAGTCAAGCCACAGGCCGTGGATCAAGGACTGATTGCACAGTTGATCCAGGCTGTGTGCTGATCCAGGATCAGCCTGAGCATGATCAGCCAAACCTGGATCAACTACGCCCGGATCAGTCAAGTCCGGATCAGTCTGCTCAAGATCGACGAGTCATGATCCCCTTCGTCAAGATCAACCTTCTCGGGAGGACATGGAGAATGATGAGCCAGGACGTCGTTGTTTAATTTGCTACGCCCGTGCGTCGCATTTCCAAGGCAAGGCACAGCACACCCCATGAAGATGATCTCATCGCACAGCCATGGCGTGATCGTGATGGACGAGTCACAGATGCACTCAAGAGAAGATAACGAGATCCTTAATCGCATCCTGCAGCTCACCAGCCTCAGGGATTGGTGCATGGAACGCCTTTCACTGCTGTCGTTGCGATCCGATCTGGAAGATGCCCGCTGCCTGACCAGTGAGCATCTTGAGATGCTGGTGGAAACCAATGCCTGGAACATCCTCTGGCTTCCCTCCTGTTGGAGACCCCGTAATGACGAAGGCTGACGCAATCACTACCCAGAGGATTGGCTCCAGAGTGTCAGAACATCCCGGGAGCTTCTGATTGCAGCTGCTTCACCCACTGCGCAAGTCGTTCATCAGTGACATCGGGTTCACTGTCTTCATCGAGAGGCAGGCCGCAGAACAGACCATTCACCACACTCTTTGATTCTGAAAAGTCGTAGCTAGCGGGTGATACCTTGCCGACCATTCTGGCCCCAGACTGGATGAATGCCGTGTAGAGCTCTTCCATGGCATCGCAGAAGTAATCGGAGTAGGAGGAAGAGTCTCCCAGGCCCACAATCGCCACCGTTCGACCGGTCATCTGCAGATCAGGGATGCCTTCCACGTGGCTGTCCCAGGCGGTGCCGGAGCGCATCGAATCTGCTCCGGTGTTCCAGGTGGGCACGCAGCAGATCAGGTCGCCCGAAGCTTCCAACTCGTCGGTGGCGTCGAGATCACCCACATCCTGCACGCTGGCAGAGGGTCCGATCAGCTCAGCGAGGCGGGTGGCAACGTCCTCCGTTTTTCCGGTGGTGGTGGCAAACAAGATGCGAACGGGCATTGTGCTGAATCAGAACGTTGATGTTCTAATCACCAGTAGTCTTTGTGGAGCTGTGTGGAACGACATCGACAGGTGACATTGCCGACATAAGCTCAGCATCAATGGATTCATGCGATCAAGTCATCAACGTTACGTTGATCCTGTTGCCTTGTATTCCATGCCCAACACGCTCAGTTTCACAGCCATCTCCTCCTGGCCCTCCTGTGCCTTTACACCCCACCACAGCAACACGTCAGCCGTCCATGGGCCGGCTTTGCTGGGCAAGATCTGCCAGCATCAGCCCATCCAGAAGCTCAGCCTGGATTATCCGGGTCTCACCCAGGAGCAGCTTGCCCTGGTGCAGGGCATCCAGGTGCAGGAACAGACATTGGCTCAGCTTTATCAGGAGTTGCAGGCGGTTGAGGTGATCAAGGCTGAGCTTGAACGGGAGCTGATTGATTCTCTCAGTCCTGTGTCGCTACTCTGACTTTCAGCGTGCAGCCGCCCGCAGCAGAATGCCCTGGCCGAAAGGCCAGGGCAAGTTGTGAATCTCACAGTCGTGGTTCTGACAGCTGGGCTTCCCCTGGTTGCGGTGAACGCGGAAGAGTTTCCACAGTGTTTCACCAGTGGAGGTTCAACAGCAGTGTTCACTCAACGTTGGAGTTTCAGGCAGCCTCCATCATTTCAAGCGCCTTGCCCACCCGGCGGAAATCAAAGCCGAGAGCCCGCAGAGCGTGCCAGAGATGGCCTTGCAGGAAGAAGAAGGCCAGAAAGAAGTGGGCATTCGCCAGCCAGGCACGAGCGGTGTGAACTCCCAACGGCAGGTCCACACTGTCGGCGAAGTAGGGAGAGAAGGAGAACTTCAGCGTGAGCGCAGGCCCGAAGAATTCCACCGGATAAACTGTGGTGTTCGAGGCACACCAGAGGCTGGCCACAAATCCCATCAAGGCCACCGATCCAATGGAGTACGACAGAATCGACTCCGCCGATAGGACGACCAGCTTGCGGGCGAAGGGCAAAGGTGGCACCAGAATGTGCCATACCCCGCCCACGGTGAGCATGAAGGCGATCACCATATGGCCACCGATCACATCTTCCAGGCTGGAGATCGAAAGGAAGGTGGTCTGATAGCCCCAGATTGTTGCCAGATCCACATGGGGTTGCACGGTTTGAACCGCTTGAAGGGCAGGGTCGTAGATGCCCACCCGTTTGGCCAGTTCAACAAAGGCAATGGCCCCCAGGCCCAGGAAGATCAGGTGATGGCCCAGGATCACCCCCAGTTTGGCAGGGTCTTCCCAGTTGAAGTTGAAGCGCTTGGCACCGCCCTGCGTGGTGCCAAGGTCGGTGGGGGCACGGAAGAGGTGCCACATCCCTCCGGCGGCCAGTACGGCGGCGCTCAACAGGTGGAAGGCGGCGATGGCGATGATTGGCTCGGCATGGGAGATCACACCACCGTCACCGACGCCAAGGCCAAGGCGTGCCAGGTTTGGCAGAAGAATCAGGCCCTGCTCACCCATCGGCTGGGCAGGGTTGTAACGGCTGAGCTCATAGATGGTGAAAGAGCCCGCCCAGAACATGATCAAGCCGGCATGGGCAGCATGCGCTGAAATGAACGTGCCGGCTTCATTGGTCACCAGTGAATTTCCTGCCCACCAGTCATAGTTGACCTTTGGGTTTCCATACGATTGCATCAAGCGTGCGCGAGGCAGCGTCAATGTAAGTTGAAGCTCGGATCATCGATGCAAATAAGATGACTCCTTGGCAGGAGAATGCGTACGGAAACGTGTATCAAAGAAGCATTCGGATCGTGCCATTGCAGACAATGATGCACGCTATGTGCTTGGTTGGAATCGCCGGGCCAGTGGCTGGAGCCTCACCAGAACGGCTTCTTCCAGGAACTGGCCACTCGTGATCCACAACGCCCCAGAAGGCCCCCTCGGTCATCGTCAATTCTCAGGCGGCGCCACCACCACCCCGATAGCGGCTGGCCGCACGCTTCACGCTGGCGAGAGCGGTGCCATCAAGGAACTGCTGATCCAGGAGCAACAGGGCGGCGGAGTTGTCCCCTGCCAACCGCAGACGCTGCAGCACGAAGCGGGCTTCCGCCTCTTCCTGGATCTGTTCTTCGACAAACCAATCCAGCATGGCAGAAGCGCTTCGCTCCCCATCTGCTTCCGCCAAGGTGTAGAGACGGTTGATGGAGGCTGTGACAGCTTTTTCCATCACCAGCACCTGATCGAACAGCGCCTGGGTGGAGTCCCAGGAGCGTTGCGGCGACTGGATGGTGGGCAGAATCACCTGTTCGTCACAGTCGAGCAGATAATCGATCATGCGGGAAGCATGACCTCGCTCCTCATTGCTTTTGTTCAGCATGTATTCGGAGAAGCCGGCCAGATCCTTCTCCCGCAGCCAGATCGACATCGACAGGTAGCTATGGCTGGCATGAAACTCAGCCTCCAGGTGGGTGTTGATCGCTTGCGTCAACTCTTTCATGTGGTTCTTTCAGCGATTTCCCTCTTGATCTAGCAACTTGAGTGCTGCCTGTGGGACAGAGTTCACAGGTTGTCGTGTCTGCTTGGAGAGAGTATGAGCAATTGCACACGACTGCCCCTCGAACCATCCATCACCACCGTTGGTAACTTTCATCGCCATGATCGGCTGCTGCTTCAGAGAGAATCTGGCGATATCAATCTGCAATCATCCTGCCTCCTTTTGCCATGAGCTGCGGTTGCGACTTGTGTCATGAGTTGTGATTACGATCTGCAGCCCATGATCTGTAGTCCACCGTCTGCATCGGGATCACCATGCCTTTCCGTCCATCTGTGACAGAACCAGGCTCTTCCAACCATCACCAAGCCCCTCCACCCATGACCAAGCCCTTCCATCCATGACCGGCCCGGATCAATGCTGAGCCTCATGATCTGCTGGCCGCCATCCCTACCCGAACCCCTCTGAGTTCTCCCTGACCCCCAAACGGATCCGCCCATGCCCAATGATTTTTCCGGTGAACTTCCCAGCCTGCCCGTGGAGCAGCGCACCAGCAAGCGCACCGATGAGCTCTGTGCTATTCAGCAATGGTGCTTGGAGCGTATGGCCCAGCTGGAGAGGCAAGGCAACAGTGCCGCTGCACGCTGCCTAAAGCGTGAGCATCTCGAATTGCTGAGGCAACCCGACAGCCATCGCACGTTGTGGATGCGCATTGAGTATGACCCTGAGGGCTGATCGGCGCTGAGTGGCATTCCTGTTTGCTGGAGGTGCCATTGGCCACAGGATGAGGCGCTGAAGATGACAGCACCTCTGGCTGATTGCACCCACACTGATAGCGGAGACGGACTCCCTCACCAGGTGGGCTGAGGGAGTTTTTTCTCAGCTCGGAACCAGCGAGGGTTGAGGGCTGGACGTGGCTTGAAAGGTTTTCACCACGGCAGCAGGCCGCAGACGCAAGGCGCAGTGCTGGCCGATCTGCAGCGGCATGTCCATGGGCCGGCGTACACGCAGACGCACATCCCCCTGCTCCACCTGATACAGCCAGCTGCGGCCCAGAAACTCGCGGCCCATCACTTTGCCGGCGCCGGAATCGTCCGCCTCCAGCTCAATGTCGTCGGGGCTCACCAGCACCTCCACGGCTGCTTCCTGAACACTCAGGAGCGGGAGGGAGGGACCGCTGAGCGGCTGCACCGGCCCCAGCAGTGTGTGCAGATCCGAGCCCTGCCACCAGGCCGGCAGCACATTGCCTTGCAGCACGAAACGCCCCACGAAGGAGGTGGCGGGTTGGTTGACCAGTTGCTGAGGGCTGGCGCATTGGTGCAGACGACCGTCATGGAGTACCGCCACCCGATCACAGATCGCAAGCGCCTCTTCGGGGTCGTGGGTGACGATCAGTCCGCTCGTGCCGCACTGTGCCAGCACGGTGGGCAATTCGCTGCGCAGCCGCAGCCGCACCTCCACATCAAGGTTGGAAAAGGGCTCATCGAGAAGCACCACCGCCGGTTCCGGCGCCAGCGCGCGCGCCAGGGCGAGGCGCTGACGCTGGCCACCGGAGAGCTCGTGCGGGTAGCGCTCCGCCAGTTCACTCAGACCCAGCAGGTTGAGCAGCCAGGCGGCACGGCCCTTGTTCTGCCGTTGTCTGAGACCGAAACAGACATTGCCCCAGGCCGTGAGGTGGGGGAACAGGGCGTAATCCTGAAAGACCATGCCCACGCCCCGGCGCTCAGGAGCAAGGCAGCAGTTCGGACCGGACACCTCGCGGCCCGCTAGGCGGATCACGCCCCGCTGCGGCCATTCGAAGCCGGCGATCAGGCGCAGCAAGGTGGTTTTGCCACAGCCGGATGGGCCCAGCAAGCCCACCAGTTCGCCCCGCTCAAGACGCAGATCAATGCCTTGCAGGGTCCATTCCGAGCCGCCGGAGCTACCGGGAAAGCGTTGCCACAGACCCTGCAATTCAATAGCGTGGAGAGAAGCAGGATTGGGCGCGTGGAGAACAGTGGGATCGGGAGATGGGCGTTCAGATTGATGCGACTGCAGCATGAATCAGGCCTCCCCTGTGCTGACGACGGCCTGAAGGGTGATCCCCATCAGATGCTGGCGGCACCGGCAACGAGGCCTCCAAGGTGCCGGCAGCGGGCGGCCCAGAGTGGCGACTACGAACCGCACAATGGATTGCAATTGATGCTGCTGCGTGATCAACGGCCGCAGCGGCAGCAGCCGCCTTTCCAGTTCGAACACTTTGAACGCTTGCACCCTTTTTTCTTGGCAATCCGGATCCGATCACGGCGTTGCCGTGTGGCCGTGGGTTGGGTGGCTGCGAGTTGCTCAGAGGGAGAGGCCGCTCCGGCCATGGCTGAAAGAGAGACTTCAATCAACCTAGGTGGCTGAGGTGACGACTGTCCTGTGGTGATCACGTCAGGGTGTGACAAATCGAACATGCCACCGTGCTGGATCGAGCCACGGAACTGTTCGTCCTTGCGCCTCCCTAAGCTGAACCTGCACCAATCGGATTGCACACATGGTTCTTGGCACTCAGCACGCCACTGGCACCGTCCTGAGCGGCGGGAGGCCGGTGGCCCAGCCCATGCAGGAGGTGCTGCTTGAGGCGCTTCAGCAGCATCTGGCGATGGAATTGAACGCCAGTTCCGCCTATTGGGCCTTGGCCATCTGGTTCGCCGAGCGCGATCTGCGTGGTTTTTCTCGCACGTTCAAGGCGGAATCGGATCAGGAACGCAACCACGCCGGCCTTTTCGCTGATTACCTCATCGCCCGCGGGCAGCCTGTAGTGCTTGGTGGCATCAATGCGCCGAAGCAGGTGTGGAACGACATCGAGGACGTGCTTCTGTCTGTTTTTCAGATGGAAGTGGATGTCACCACCTCTTTGCATCAGTTGTATGCATTGGCAGAGCAATCCGGTGATGTGCGCACCACTGTGTTTCTGGATCCCTTGATTGATCAGCAGACGGCCTCTGAAGATGAGGCGGCCCACCGGCTCGGTCGTTGGCGCCTGGCTGGTGGCGAATCTGCGGCGCTGCTGATCCTTGATGCCGAGCTCGACGGTGGCAAAGCAACACCGTCCAAACTGGCGGCATGATTCCGGCCTGAAGGTGCCTGGGGATCGGCGGTGTCTGTTTGGTCTTGAGCATCACTTCCACCGCTTGTTCAGCCTGAGGCCTATCCGCTATGTCCAGGCCATGGCTCTGGTTGTTTGCTTCAGGCCAACTTGCTTTCTGAACGGCTTAGTCCATGGTTCATCAGGCCAGGCTGTGGCGGCGGCTGAGTTCCACCAGAAAGGCCACACTGAAGGGATCCAGTCCTGGGGCACGGCGTAGTGACAGACCGACAGCGTGCACTTCGGCCTGCCGCACCGCCATGCGCTGCAATTCACCCTGCAGTCTGCGGATCAGGCCGGCATCACGGCAGCGCGTCAATTGCGTGGCGATCTGGCGCCGCCGGCTGAGCAGCTTGCCCATTTCACGGCACAGGCTGCCCAACAGGCTGTCGGCGGGGCCGTCGTTCAACGGTGACAAGGGCGATGGGGCCTCTCTGCAGGGGGGCAGGAGTGAGGAAGAGCACACCACGATCTGCGCTCCGCTCAAGCCGCTGCCAGCGGGGCGGACTCCACCAGGGAAGGGGCCACGCGCATGCCCGTCTGGCCGCTGGGCGCTTCCATCAGTTCCGCCTGCCGGATCCGCGAGATCAGCCGGGTGGTGGTGACGCGGGTGGTGCCGATCAGTTCACCGATGCGTTCGTGGGTGAGGCGGAAAGGCAGGTCGCACCAGGGACCGCAGCGGCGCCCCAGGCGGCGCACCAGCAGACCGAACAGGGCATGAAGCCGTTGCTCGGCACTGCCGAGGTGTCGGATGCGCAGCAGTTGCAGCGTCCATTCATTGACGGGGTCAAAGCCATCACCCGTGCCCGCTTCGCCGTCACTGCGGAAGCAGAGCGGTGTGAGCGCCTCCACGCAGACCCCTTCACTGCAGAGGCGGTCGGTGCGCAGTTGATCGCCGGGTTGGAGAAAGGCGAGGGTCATGCCCTCGGTTTCCTCGCAGGGGCAGTACACCCGGGCGATACCTTCCAGCACCTCGATGCAACTGCCACTGGGACGGTGCAGGGGATCGAGCAGCACCGTCTGGCCGATGGGCATGCGCACAGCGGCCGTGGGCTGATCGGGCAGAAAGCGGAAACTCACGGATGGGGCTTATTGAGAATGACTCGCACTCTAAACAGCTCCTCCGCCTTTTTGCAAGTGGTTCTCAATAGCAACTGGTAGTTGCAAGCCCTGGACGCCGGCGGGGGGGTCCAGGCGTCGGATCGCCTGTGGACGATCGGCCACCTGGTACTTGCAGGTAAGGACTGGGGCTCCGGTGGCCTGGGCTTTGGCAACGGCGTCTGGTGCTATTTGGGCGCCTCGCATGTGGTGACGGTGCTGGCCTTTGTGCGGCGTCGACGCAACCTGATCCCATTCGCACTTCGTTCCCCATGCTTCGCATCCGCGGTGATCGTGCTTCCCTGCTGGCCGCGCTGGCCACCAACTGGGCCCATCAACAGCTCGGCCTCACGGCTCCGGAGCTGGGCTTCCCTGGAGCTGCCCTGGTCACAGCTGTGGACCAGGACCAGAGGGGGGCGGCTGCAGTGGCGCCGCTCAGCGTGGGGCGGCAGCGGCACAGCGGGGACACAGCGCCCGCACGGTGAGCACACACTCCAGCAGGCGGAAGCCGTGGGTCTGGGCGGCCGTTTCTCCTGCTGCCATCACCTGCGCGCTGTCGAACTCCTCGGTGCGGCCGCAGCTCACGCACACGAGGTGGTGGTGATCGCGGTGGCTGTCGCTGGCCAGCTCAAAGCGCCGCCCGCCTTCCGGCAGCTCCAGTTCCCGCAGCAGCTCCAGGGCACTGAGCAGGCGCAACGTGCGGTACACAGTGGCCAGTGACACGCGCGTCTGCTCCCCCAGAAGCCGTTGGTGCACTTCTTCGGCACTCAGGTGGCTGCCTTCACCGATGCGGCGGAACAGATCGAGCACCCGCTGGCGCTGGGGCGTCAGCCGCTGCCCGCGGCCGTGGAGGCTGTTGCGCAGGCCTTCGGGAATCGCGGGAACCTGGCCCCTACCAGTGGCTGAACGGGTGGGCACCAGGTGGGCGGCTGTGCTTCTCAACAATAGATGCTGTTGCGAATCCTGGACAGACCATGGCGTTGTCGTGATTGTTCCGTTCTCGACCGCCTGTGCACCGATCAGGCGCGTTCACTGGCCAGCTGTTCGTCCAGGCGGGCCGTGAGTGCCCCGAACAGGTCGGCCACGGTGACAACCACGCGGTAGCTGAGGGCCACCGCCAGCAACGGCGCCTCCGGCACCTGGCCGCCGAGCCGGAGCACCAGCACCGCTTCGAACACCCCGAGGCCCCCGGGAGCACCCGGCACCACCAGCCCGGCCGTCCAGGCCAGGGCGAAGCCCGCCAGCCAGACCGGCCAGCTGAGTGACAGCTGCTGATCGAAGGCGATCACGGCGCAGGCAAAGCCGGCGAAGCGCAACAGCACGAACGGGACCTGGGCCAGCAGGGGCAGCAGCGGGTAGCCGGGCAGAGACACCGGCAGCAGTTTGTCAGTGGCGTCATCGAGCGAGAGCTGGCGCGCCCGCTGCCGCTGCAGCCGGTTCAGCACACGGTTCGACCAAACCGGCATCAGGCCGATCAACGGCAGCGGCGCCACCAGCGCCAGCCCGTCTTGCCAGCCGCCGATCGGCACCATTGCCAGGGCGGCACTCGCCGCCAGCAGGGGATCGAGCAGCACAGCCACCAGAGCCAGAGCCGTGCCCACGGGCTCGCGGCTGGCCAGCGGATGGGGCGCCTGAGACGTGGGCCGATCCGCGGCTGGCACTTCCGGCCCGGTCCGCAGCGACTGCACGCGTGAGGCCAGGTGCCAGAACCCGCCGGGCAGGTACTTGAGCAGGTTGCTGCGCAGGTAGAGCCGCACGCAGGTGTCCCAGCGGGGTCGTGCCCCCAGCCACTGCAGCCCCACGCTCCAGGCCAGCCCGTTGACCACCAGGCTCAGCAGGCTTACCCCCGTGCCGACCACCAGCCACAGCCAGCCCTGTGGATCCAGTCGCAGTGCCAGCAGTTGCGGCGCATTGGCCAGCAGGGCGGCGAACAGAAAGCCGAAGCTGAGCAGGCTCGCCCAGAGCCGCACGCCGCCGGGCAGGGAGGTCACCAGGTGGCGCAGGTTGGGCATCAGTCCTGGTCCGGCATCGCCGCCGCATTGTGCTCGGCCAGGGCGGCCGGGTCGGCGAGCGCCTGCTGCACCGCCGCGCGCACCTGTCGCAGGCTGAGCTGCTCGCGCCTGGCCAAGGCGATCAGGTCGTCGTGCTCGGCCTTGAGCTGGCGCTGGCCATCGGGCAGCAGCGACACCTTCACCCGCACCGGCCCCCAGGGGGTGGCCAGCTGGGCCTGGTGGCGCGGCAGGCACCAGCGCTGCTGCAGCTGCTCCCGCACCCCGAGGCTGGTGCCATGCCGCCACCAGATCGCCCGCAGCGCTGGCGCCGCCTCGGGGTGTGCCACCACGCTGAGCAGCACGCCGCTGCGTCCCTTCTTCATCAACGCCGGCTGGCTGAACACCTCCAGGGCACCGGCCCTGCGCAGTTCGTCGGCCAGGAAGGCCAGATCTTCGGCGCTGGCGTCATCGATCTGCGCCTGCTGGAGCAGCACCGTCTCCAGCAGCGTGTGCCCGGCCATCGGGGGGGCGCTGGCCTCCCCCAGCCAGAGCCGCAGCAGGTTGGGGCGATCGAGCACGCGGTGACCCAGGCCGATGCCCACGGCGCTGGGCACCATCGAGGGCTGGGCGCCGAAGGCCGTGGCCCATTCACTCAGCAGCGCCATGCCGGTGGGGGTGGTGAGCTCCCCGGCCGGCAGCTCAGCGGCGCCGGCCAGGGGCACCTGCCGCGCGCGCGCGAGCTCCAGCACCGCCGGGGCCGGCAGCGGCAGCAGGCCATGGGCGGAGCGCACCGTACCGTGACCGGCCGGCGGCGGCGCACAGATCAGCGGCTCCACCTGGAAGTGCAGCAGCCCGGCGCACACGCCCACCATGTCGACGAGGGCATCGACGGCCCCCACCTCATGGAAGTGCACCTGCTCAGGGGCATGGCCGTGCACCCGGCCCTCGGCCTCGGCCAGGCGGGTGAACACCGCCAGCACCCGCTGTTTCAGGGCCGGCTCCAGCGGCGCCGCGCCGATCTGCTCACGCAGCTCCAGCCAGTGGCGGTGCGGCGGATGCGGCTCCAGGCCCTCCACCGAGACGCGGGCGCCGCGCTGGCCACCGCTGCGGGCCTCGGTGACGGTGAGGCGGTAGGCGCCAGCCAGACCGAGCTGCGCCAGGGGGACTTCCACCACGGAGCGCGGCAGGCCCAGATCGAAGAGGGCGGCCAGCAGCATGTCGCCCGCCACCCCGGTCGGACAATCCAGATAGGCCAGCACCATGGCGGTCAGCCGGGGGTGGGTGCCGCCTTGGGCTCCGTGCTGCGCAGCAGACGCGGGGCGGCGGCCACCAGGGCCTCGGCGCGCCCTTGCAGCTCGTTCTGCCGTGCCCGCAGCAGCTGCTCCACCTCGCGGCGGGCGCGGCGTTGCTCCAGCTGGGCGGTGGCCACATCAAAGCCGGAGAGACCCCAGAGACGCCCGAGCAGGGCCTTGTCGTCGGAGCCGCCGCGCGAGTTGCCGTAGAGAAGCTGTTCGGCCACCATGCCCGCCTGCAGCACCCGGCTCCAGCGGCGCAGCTCCTCGGCCGGCAACTTGGCGTGGGCCGGCAGCTCGAATTCGGTGCTGCCGTTCGCGCTCAGTCCTTCGCGCAGGCAGGCCAGGCTGCCCACCAGCACCCGCCGCACCGGCAGCTGGTCGTGGTCGGCGACGAGGGCATGGCCGGCCTCGTGCACCGCGATCCGGTGCAGCCGCCCCGCACCACCCGGCAGTGCTTCAGCCAGCAGGTGGCCGCCGCGTCCCCCGAACCGCAACGCATCGAGGCTGAGCGCGGTGAGGGCGCCGCCTGCGACCAGGGCGATGATCCAGGGCGAGAGACCCAGCACCGGGCCGAGCACCGCCAGCAGCGTGATCGTCGCCACGGCGATGCCGGCGTTGAGCGCGGCGGTGGAGCCATCCCCCACCGGCTTTGCGGGACCCGGCGTGGCCATGGCCTCAGCTCCCCGGGCGCCGGATGGCGGTGCGTTGAGGGTCGCGGACAGGGCTGCCCGCTGCTGCTCCGCTGGCCGGCGCCCCGCTGGCGCCCGATCCCACCGGAGCACCGGCGCGGCGGTCACCGCCGCGGGGGGCGCCACGGCCGGCACCATCCCGCCCGTTGCCACGGCCTTTGCCACCGCGATTGCCCCGTTGGGCCACCGGACCGATCACCTCATACGACTCCACCCGCAGCGCCTGGCCATCGCGGCGCAGGTGCAGGGCCACGAAGTGACGCAGATGCTCCAGCGGGATCTCGCCGCGCAGCTGCAGCTTGAACGGCTGCGGGCGGGTTTCCTCGCCCCGGGCCTGCTGGCGCACCTTCACCACCAGCTCACCGCTCTCCGGCCGGGTGAACACCAGCTCACCCCGCACGGAAAAGTAGCCATCGCCTTCCGGCAGCTGGTCCACCGTGGGATCGGCAGGACCCTCCGCATCGGGCGCATCTGCCTCGGCCGCCAGCAGGGTGCTCGGTTCCCACACGCCCACGATCTGCAGGTGCAGGGTGCCGGTATCGCGGCAGCGGGGGTACACCACCCACAGGTGGGGCCTGTCCGGATCGAGGCGACGTCGCACCAGGCTCAGCACCCGGCCCAGCAGCACCGCTTCCAGCTCGGTGCCGTCTGCCGTGCGGATCAGCCCGCGGGTGTCGTGCTCCGGATCGGTGGCCACGTACTGACCCTGCACCACGCCGATGGCCCGGTACTGCATCGGCTCGGTGACCGGGGAAATCGGATGGAGGCGCATTGGAGCGGGCGCTGGCAGAGGGGGCTGGCGGGGGATCCTGCGGGAGCGAACTCCTGACGGGATCTAGGGTGTTGGGGGCGTGATCAGGGGTGATCCGCCGTTCCGCGGCCCGGAGCGGAATCTAGCTGTGCCTTCAGGCGTCAGACTTGCCGCAGCCACCCCTGCACATGTCGCCCCGTTCGTCCGTCGGCTCAGCCCTCTCCAGGCGCTCCGGGGTGCTGGCGGGCTTCGGCGTGGCTCTGCTGGTGCTGGCCTCGCTCATCGGCGGCTGGTGGCTTGGCCGGCAAGGCCCCAGCACCAGTGCAGAAAACCGTTCCCGCCAGGTGTTGCAGCAGGAGATGCTGCGGTTGCGGCAGCAGCAGGCCGATGGCCAGGCCAGTGATGTGGAGCAGCGGCGCCTGCTGCAGTTGTTGCTGGCGCTGGAGCAACCGGCGGAGGCCACCCAGCTGCTGGAGGCGATGGCGGATCAACAGCCCGATCGCTGGTCGTTGCGGTTGCTGCTGGCGGAGCTGCGGCGCGACCAGAACGATCGGGCCGGTGCCGAACGGGAAGTGCGTCAGCTGCTCAACCTCAAGTCCGACCGCATCGAGGCTCTACAGCTGATGGCGCTGCTGCAGCTGGAACAGGGGCGCGGCGCCCAGGCCCAGACGCACCTCACCAGCGCCTATGTGGCGGCCACCAAGCCGCAGCTCCAGCCCCAGGCCCTGCCGATCGGCCTGATCCTCGCCGACCTGATGCTGCAGCGCGGCCAGCTGGAGCAGGCCGATGGCCTCTACCGCAGCCTTGCCGCCAGCTTCCCCGGTGATGTGCGGCCCGTGCTGGCCCGCGCCCTTCTCAAGCAACAGCAGGGAAACAGCAAGCTGGCGCTGGAATTGATCGCCAAGGCCAGGGCGATGAAACCTGAGCAATGGGATGCACGGGTGGATCAGGTGGCCGCCAGCTGGGGCCTGAAACCCCTGCAGCGGCCAGTGAAGGGAACAGCCACCAAGAACCCTGCCCCCACCACCGATCTGCCGACGCCGTCCATCAGCAGCCCGGATGGGGCCACAGGCGCTGGGGCTCCTACGGCCCCTTCACTCCCGCCGAACCCGGCGTCGGCTGCGCCTCCATCTCTCTGAGCGCCCGGTCGATGGCGTCGCCCGGCGGTGTGGCGTTGTCCATGGCACTGCTGCGGCGCAGCTGGTTCATCAGCTCCAGCGGGTTGGTGGCATCGAGCACGCTCTTGGGCCGCTCGCCCGGGCCGTCGAACACGTTCTGCTGCTTGGTGGGCGGCGCGTAGGGATTGTCAGCGCGTGCCTCAGGCATCGTCAGCGGCACGGCGAGCACGGCAAGGGCCGCAAGAGCCACGGGACGGACCATGACGGGTGACCTGAGGTGATGGAGCGTGAGTCAATGCTAGGGGTCTTCGACTGACGCCTCCGCCCATGCGCATCGCCACCTGGAATGTGAACTCCATCAGGATGCGACTGGAACAGGTGACCGCCTGGCTGCAGCGGGAGCGGCCCGATGTGCTGTGCCTGCAGGAAACCAAGGTGGAGGATGGCAAGTTCCCCGCCGAAGCCTTCACCGCCCTGGGCTACGCAGTGGTGATCAGCGGCCAGAAGGCCTACAACGGGGTGGCGATTCTCAGCCTGTTGCCGCTCGAGCAGGTGTGCGTCGGTTTTGAGGCCCTGCTGCCCGGCGACCCCGAAGCCGTGGCGCTGGGGGAACAGAAGCGGGTGATCAGCGCCCTGGTGGACGGCGTGCGGATCCTCAACCTGTACGTGCCGAACGGCTCGGCGCTGACGTCGGAGAAGTATGCGTACAAGTTGGCCTGGCTCAGCTGCCTGCGCCGTTATCTGGCGGCCCAGGAGCAGGAAGGCGATCCGCTCTGCATGGTGGGCGACTTCAACATCGCCCTTGACGACCGCGACATCCACGATCCTGAGCGCCTCAGCGGCGGCATCATGGCCAGCGCGGCGGAGCGCGAAGCGCTCACGGCGGCGCTGGGGGAGCGGCTGGTGGATGTGTTCCGCGTGTTCGAGCCCGACAGCGGTCACTGGAGCTGGTGGGATTACCGCACCGGTGCCTGGGACCGCGACCGGGGCTGGCGGATCGATCACATCTATTTGAGTGAAGAGCTGCTCGCCTGCTCCACCGGCTGCGTGATCGACAAGGGGGAGCGGGGCCACAACCAGCCCAGCGACCATGCGCCGGTGGTGGTCAATCTGGAGCTGCAGCAGGACGGTGACGCGGACGAGGACGGGGAAGCTGACGACGCTGTGAGCTGAGCCGCTGGGGATCACCTAGGCCCTGAGCCCGTCAGCCGCTTTGCTCTGCTGGGCCGCCGCCGTGGATGGGGCCGACGGCCGTGGGGAAATTGTGAGCGTGTTCTCAGGCCATGGAGGTCAAGCGTTCTCAACCTTTCAGCAGCGCCTTACGATCGCCGCCACTCGCATGCCACTCATGCTCTCCCGCCTGCTTCCTCTGCTGGCTGTGCCGCTGCTGATCGGTTCGACTGGCGTCGCCTCCACAGCGCAGACGTGCCGGTTTCTGCAGCCGATTGGTGGCACGGGCAGTCCGATCGTGGCCAAGTCGGTGGGTGCGGGCCGGATCTTCGGCAAAACCAACTGGAACACCGATTTCATCGTTGATCAGCCCTACAGCAGCTTCAAGTTCTTCTTCACTGCCAATTCTTCCGACGCCAATGCCACCTATCCGGTGGAGGCCTTCATGAAGTTCACCGACGGCACCAGCCTTCAGGTGGTGAATGAATCGATGAAACCGCCGATCGGCCGAGGTCGCATGTTCGGTCCGTTCCCCGCCATTCCCGGCAAGCAGGCCAGCCAGATGAATTTCAAGGTGGGAGCCAGCAACGACCCTGGCGCTCTGGGCTTCAGCTATCGCATCTCCGTGCAGGGCTGCAACTGATCACGGCGGAGCCCCAAGCTGATCCAATCTCTCTCGCCTTTCCTGCTGGGGGCTTCAGCCTGCGCTGGAACGGGCCTTGATCAGAGCCGGAACAAGGGGTCGTACCGGTAGTACGCAGGCTTGCGCAGACCCTCCACAGCCAGCATCCGGCGCAGCTCCATGATTTCGGCCCGCTGCGCCACGATCACCCCGCGGGCAAACCGACGGATCGTGGGGTTGGTGCTCTTGGCCAGAGCGTCATGCGCCATCACCAGTGCGCCGCCGTGGTGGTCGAGCATGCCTTCGAGGAACCACACCACCCGGTTCTGCGGTGTGGGGAGCGCGCCCATCATGCGCATGCCGTCGATCTGGGCCTGGCTCATACGGGTGAGGCCGCTGAGGCTGTTGGGATCCCCACCGCTGGCCAGCGCCACGGGATAGACGGGCGCCTGGGGGTACCAGGCCCGGCGCCAGAGGCCCATCGCCCGGATCTCATTGGCCTGATCACGCCAGATCGCCTTGCCCAGCGCCCCCACACCCGGCTGGCCGGTGCCGAAGACGATTTCACTCATCCGCAGCGCCCCGGTGTGGTGCTGAACCATGCCGTCGATGAAGCGCAGGTCGTAGGTGGCGCCTGCAGGGCCCACGTCATGGGCGTGGCTGCTGTGGTCGTGGTGGCTATGGTCATGGCCGCCATCGCCTGGGGCTGGCCTGGCCGCGGGAGTGTTGCCCGGTGTGCCGGTCATTCCGGGCACGGCGTGATGGTCGCCGTGATGCCCGTGGTGGTCTCCGTGGCGCTGCAGGTCCGGCGGAGTTTGGGCCAGGCCGGGGGCTGCCAGGACGAGGGCGGTGGCCAGGCCCATCAATGCGGCGGGAGCAGGGAAGGTGCGCATGGGGTCGGGCTGGATTGACCTCACCGTATGGTCTCCCCCCTACTGGAGAGTCAAGTGGGCTGCGGCCTGCCGTATGGCTCCCAGGTTTGTGGATCCTGCCGGGCACGCTGTGGCGTTGCCCTTCAACCCCGCAGCAGCATCCACAGCCCCATGGCCACCATCGCCCCGTTTTCCAGCACGCTCACCAGGCCCAGTGGGGTGCGGCTGTTGCCGCCCACGCAGGCGCAGTCAAGGTCGAGCTTGTCGACATAGACCGCCTTGATCACCGATACCCCACCTTCCAGGCCCATGGCGAGCGCCAGCAGGGCGATCGGCGCGGCCTCGAGGCGAGCCAGCAGCGCCAGACCCAGCAGCAGTTCGAGGTAGGGGAACACGCTGGCGTAACCCCCCAGCCACCGGGTCAGCACGTTGTACTTGCGGAAGGAACGGCTGAACGCCGGTGGATCCATCAGTTTCAGGCAGGCCAGCAGCGCTAGCGCCATCCCCATGAAGCCCCCCGCGCCGTTGCCGAGCGCCAGCGCGATCAGCGCCGCGATGCCAAACACGGTGATGACTGGCCTGTAGCTGCGACCCCCCGGCTGGCGTGGTTTGACCCCGAGCCGCCGGGCCAGCTCTGAGTAGCCGCCGATGCGTTCACCCGCGGCGAACACCTGCGGTGTGGTGCTTACCCCATGGGCCGCCTTGAAGCGCTCCACCTGCTCCTGGCTGAGCAGCAGATGGTCGTCGTAGGGAATGCCCAGCTCCTGCAGAAGGCCTACCGCCAGCTCGCCATAGGGGCAGACGTGGCCGGAGATGGCGATGCGATGCAGCCGCACAGGTGGTGGCAGGTGGGCGGGTGTCATGGCTTATCGGGCAGTGACCCTCACCGTATGGTCTCCCCTTAGCTGGAGAGTCAAGAGGGCGTCTGGAGGGTTTGCCGCGTGGTGAGCCGGCCCGGGCCGCCGCTGCCAGGGGGCGCCGAAGCCTTGCTCAACAGACACGACCGAGGGAATGCGTCAGGCCCCTCGATTCACAGCCCCTTGACCCGCCTGGCGCGGCGATCCGCAAGCCGAGCCGGCAGGCTTCAGCGCATGGCCTGCTGCAGCGCGAACAGGCCGAAGGCCAGGAACAGGCCGCCACTGAGCCGGTAGAGCATCTGCTCGCTGATCTTCTGGCCGATCCACTTGCCGGCTCCCACCGCTAGCCCGGTGACCAGGGCATGGCCGCCCAAGGTGCCCGCCAGCAGCGCGCCGAAGGGGAAAGAGGGCGCCGTGGCGAGAAAGATGGTGGCGAACTGGGTGCGATCGCCCAGCTCGGCGATGAACACCAGAGCGAAGGATTCCCAGATCACTGCCAGCGGCGTGGTGATCCGGTGGCGGCGCTCGGCCGCCTCAACGGCCTCTTCCGCATCTCCGGCCTCAGCTGCGGCAGCCCCCGGTGCCATGGCCTGGGCATCGATCAGCAGCTTGATGCCGAAGCCGAGAAACAACGCAGCTGCCAGCCACGGCACCACGCTGGGTGGCAGCAGTTCCCGCAGGCCATAGCCCATGCCCAGCGAGATGAGCGTGACGGCCGTAAGGGCCGCAAAGGAACCGATGAACACCCAGCGGGCCCGATGGCGGGCCGCCAAGATCAGGGCCATGAAGAAGGTCTTGTCGCCCAGCTCGGCCAGGGTGATGGCCGTGAAGCTGGAGCCGAAGGCAGCGGCCCCATGGCCGGTGAGGAAGGGAAACGCCATGCGCTCAACGACACCCTGAACGGATCAGAACCAAGGCGTCGGGGGCGGTCACTGTCGAGTCAGGTCCATGCATGGCTACTATGCATGAACAATCCCCGAATGAACCATCCCCGCTACTGCCACAGATCCGATGGTGTGGCGACCCCTAGGTTTACCGACGGGCAGGCTTGACCGACCCAAGACCCAGAATAGAATAGGAACCCAGTAAAACACAGCACGGTCCCTGATCATTCTTTTGTGATCTCATCACTTGTCTGTGGTTTTGGCCGACAAGCTGCCGAGAGGCGGCAATGACGAGGAATCCATGGCCAAGTCACGCAACCCGTGAGAAGTGTCTCGCTGAGATGAACAAACCGGGGCTCTGAGATGCACTGGTCGACTTAGCGAGTCTTTCAACTTCTAAAGCAGCTCCAATGCAGGACGACTTTCCAATGCGCTGGGTACCGTGCTGCTGATCCACCTGTTGCAGCAGCGGACATCACTGAGCGATCCTGCGATGGAGGAGCCGCTGCCTTGATTGAACTGCTCACCTGGTATCAGACCCAGCGAGCCGCGCTGCGGGCAGCACTGCCACAGCGACGTCAGGTTTGTGCCCCCCACCAGCGCCAGACACCCCCTGCTGTCGACATCGGCTGACATCACACCCATGTCTGCGAGAAGGCCCGGCACTAACACCCGCTGCAATGGCGCCGATCCAGCCTCTGCTGGCACGAGCCAGAAGTGGTGTGGATCAAGAAGCCGCCAGAAGAGCCGATACGGATTCAGGCAGCACAGTGCTCAGGTTCTAACCACGCTCCACAAAGAAAGTCAATACTGGTAGTGAACGTGGATTGAGGAGGAGTTGTTCGTGGTGAAAGTGACCGCAATGTGTCTGTCGTGGCGGAGCTGTGACTAAGACCAACCGAAAACCAGAACCGTGTCAGCCATTGTGGATCCTTCTGCAGCTGTCGTTGCCTGAAAGTGACTGCGAGAGAAGGTGTCAGGGTTGAAGATCAAGGGTTGAGGCAGATGTCCACACGCATCGATCGGATGACTCATCGAAGCCACTTCTATGGTGCATATCGCCAAGACCTGTAGGATGCTCAGGATGTCCGAGTTCGCATTGAACACCGTAATGGCGCACATCAAGGGTGATCACATGGAAGATGTAGTCATGACAAGTTCTGACCATTCACGTATTGAGGCACACCCATACATGGCCCCACAGTCGAGCTCTTTCAATGCCGCTGCTGCCAATCAACCTTCTATATTGCCCGCAGTTTCTTCTGGTAAGTCACCAAGAAAGCTGAGGTTCTATTTTTTGATGCTGACAGCGTTTCTTCTGATGGATACGATGCTCTCAAGTTGTGCCATGGCACGGCCATTCAAGCGTCGCGTTGAGGGACCAAGGCAATCAGCAGCATCCAAACCAGTCAATGTGTCGACGAGTGGAACTGCTTACTCTCCATTGATCTCGGGCGCTCCAATTGGGAGTAACAAGCTTGATATCTATCCATGCAAGAAGACTTCCGGACGTCCATGCCCGACACTAGTCTATGTTCACGGAGGTTCTCTGATGAGAGGTGATAAGAGAAGCGTCGGCTCTATGCCGGAACTCTTTAATCGCAATGGCTTTTGCCTTGTCTCACTCAATTATCCAGTCTACGGGCGTCCCATCCCAGGACTGATCGAGCAGCAAATGTCTGCACTGTCTTCTGCCACTGCATGGCTCAAGGGCAATCTTGGAAGGGTCAACCCATCATGCTCGATGAATGATGCTGCCATCATGGGACATTCAGCAGGTGCATACCTGGCATCGCTTCTTGCCACTAGTCCACAGTATGGAACGTCAGCAGATGCTTACCAGAAGTTTATTCTGAATGACTCGAACTGGTACACGGGTAAAGTTGGGAGATACAAGGACAGTCTGGCGATTATCTTTGGTAAGAATGCCGTAAGCGGGTCAGGTAAGAACTCTACTATCGCCAAATGGGTTCCCGCTCAGCTTGTTAAATCATCATGCCCGAAAGAGTCATCACCCACCGATGTGATGATCATGTATTCAACGCAACGTCCCAAGAGTCAGCAAGCTGAAATCAGGTCATTCGCCAATACGCTGAATGGATGTTCCGCTTTCAATGCATCCCTTTCGGCTCATGGGTATGATCATAAGGCAATGCATACCAGCATCGGAAAGCCTGGCAGTACGACGGGAGCGGCCATCCTTGCATTTCTCAAGCAATGAGATAGTGCCGATAACTGATTGTCAGATCAAGTTGGCCAGCGTAGGCATCAGCATGCTCCAGTGATTGTTGAGGTTTACCGGCATGGGCCCTGTCGTTTTGCTTGGCCTAGCACGGTTGAATCGATGGCAGTCAACAGCATGATTTCAATGATTGGTAACCAAGATAACTTTCACATTTTAGTGATTCTGCTAGGAATAGAGGTTGGCTTGCTGTATCGCGATGAATTGACTACCGAGAGCGTTGACCAGGTCACTCCTCATGTAAACGCATCGCTGGGCCTGGCTATCCCCTCCTGCCACGAATGGAGGCGGAGAAGTCATGGTTGCGTCAGGGTTCCTGCTCTCATTCGGAGCATTCAGTACGTCTTGCGGTAAGACCTACGCTATCTGCCCCCCGCCATGTTGTCTCCGTGTTTTGGCGGTGTTCCCACAGTCCCGTCTGGACATACTCATGCTAGCCTGATATGAGTCACAAGGTTTCTATGCAGGGCTACGCAATTGTAGGCATGGCTTGCAGATATCCGGGAATCAAAGATACTTCATCATACTGGGATGCACTCGTCAGGGGTGAATCACTTCTGACAGAAATGAGCGATTCTTGGTCTAGGGCTTACTATAATCAATTCCAAGATAGATCTAATCCGCGCGAGTCCTACTCTACTATTTACACGAAGAAGTATGGATCTATCGCTGATAACAGCTGGATTGATTCCATTCGGTTTGCGTTTCCTCCTAACCTAGTTGAAGGAGACCCATCTCAGTATCTCTGTCTGCAAGTGGCCGCCGAGGCCATGGCTGATGGGTTGCGCGGACGTGCTCCGGATTGGATTCCTCATGAGCGTACAGGTGTGGTGGTTGGGATGGGAGACCATCCTCATCGAGGCATCGTAGGGGCGTTGATGAACGGCATGATCATGGAGCATTTTATTGATGTCCTTGCTGATTCTGTCGGCGCTGTTCTGAAAGGAGAGCGCAGAAAGCAGCTACGCTCACTCCTTTCATCGACCTATGAGTTGGTTTGTGATCCCGCTATAACACCAAACCTGATATCAAACGTAGTCTCTGGAACAATCGCCAACAGGCTTGGCCTCCTTGGCCCTAATTACCTTGTGGATGGTGCTTGTACGTCTGGCATGATTGCAATTGATCATGCAATTAAGCAATTGGATGCCGGCGATGCCGACTTGATGTTGGTAGGTGGTGTCCAGGCTACAATGAACTTCCCTATCTATCAATTATTTTGCACGATTAATGCGTTGTCTGAAGAGGGAATTTTCCCGATGTCAAAGTCCGCTTCGGGAACGCTTCTTTCCGAAGGTGTGGGCTTTGTTGCTGTAAAACGCCTTGAGGATGCGGTGCAGTCTGGAGATACAATTTATTCCATCATTCGATCAGTTGCACTGGCCAGTGATGGAAAGGGCGAAGGACTGTTGGCTCCAAACCGCCAAGGACAAGTCGTCGCGATGAAGCGGGCCTACGAAAAATGTAGCATTGAACCGTCGGATGTTTCCTTGGTGGAGGTTCATGCAACAGGAATACCCCATGGAGACAACACAGAGCTCTCCTCGATGCTTGAGGTCTTTGGTGGTTGTCATCGTGGTCTTTCAACCATTGCCATTGGATCAATCAAGTCGTTGATCGGCCATACGATACCCGCATCAGGGGTGGCTAGCATTATCAAAATCTCTCTTGCTTTGCAGAACAGGCTGATTCCTCCTTCGATCTGCCCCGATCCGTTAGAGGTTGTTGCTGACCACTCAACTCCATTCTATATCAATCGCACACTGCGACGTTGGGTTCATTCGCCATCCAAGCCACGTGTGGCTGCTATCAATTCATTTGGCTTTGGTGGGATTAACGGCCACTTACTTCTTCAGGAGTTTACCGCCCCTGATCAAAGAATGTCGTCCCCAGTGGTTCTGTTTCCATACCAAGGCTCACACACTCCCGACCCCTCTGTGGATTCAGGCCCACCCCTTGAAACTGATCTGTCTGGAAGGACGTACCGTGGGTTGCTTCAGTACAAGCAGTACGGTTACACCACGATTGGTCGAGCAGCCTTTCTGGAAGCAAGCTCCCGTTCCGAGTTGCAGGCATTGATCGCTGACATTGATGTTGATGAGATCCAGCAGGCGGTTCTCACACGCAGATCTCATCCCAAAGAGCAGACCGCAGAGGCTTCGCTCAGGCTCGTTGTCTTTGCGCCGTCACTCATGAAACTCAGTGAAGGGTTGCAGGATGCATCTTCTTGGCTAGATGGCAACCCATCTTCTCAGGGACATCGTGGACGTAACTTTATCTATTCGGAGTCGACAAACTCAAGGGGCAAGATTGCATTTCTGGTGCCTGGAGAAGGTGTTCAGTCGCCGGAAATGCTTAGTGATCTGACAAAGAGTATTGATCTCTTTTCCTATTGGTACAGCTTCATGGACGGCGCCTTGGATCGGGATGTTTCACTTGGTTTGGTTACCAGCATGCCAAACGCAGACCTTGATTGTGCTAAACCGGCCAATGCAAGGCGAATGGAACTTCTTTTTGCCCAAGACTCGGCCACGCAAATCATAGCTGCTTGCCTGATGTCTTTCTACGAGATTGCCTCTCGGATAGGACTCAAGCCTGACCATCTCATTGGTCATAGCCAAGGAGAATCGAATGCAGTGATGCTTTCAGGCAGCCTTACCACAATGAAGAATGAAGACGACCTTCGTACGAGAGTAAGGCAGATCCATGAATTCTTTTCTCAGGCAGACTCAATCGATGAGTTCCCCGAAGGATCTACGTTTGCCATTTCTGGTCTTGAATCTACCCAGCTTAAGGAGATCCTTGAACGTCGTAGAGAATGGTCACTCATTTCGGATAACTGTCGCTCGCAGCGTATTGTCTTTTCTGAAGCAGCCTTCAGCAAGGAGCTTGAGGAAAATGTGCTCGCCGCAGGTGGATCCCTGTTGCCAACTCCCCTAACCCGGCCTTATCATACTCGCTATTTTCAGCAAGGAGCTGAAACACACAGAAGTCTCTACCGCCAATTCCCTCATTCTATAAGCATTGAGCCTCAGCATGCAACTGTGTACAGCTGCCTGACCACACAGCCTTATCCCAATGACTACGATGAAGGCACACGCATCTTCATTGACCAGTGGGTTAATCCTGTTAGATACGAGGAAACGATTCGGAATATGTATGCCGACGGAGCTAGATACTTTATTGAGTTGGGCCCTAATACAACGTTGACTAGTTACACGAAAGAAGCTCTTTCTGAATATTCTGATATCGTCGCAGTCTCGCTCGGCACCTCTCGGAAAGACAGCACCACTGCCTTCCTGCAATCGATAGCAACCTTGTGGACGTCTGGTCTAGATATAGACCTTGATGCTCTCGATGGCCTCTTTATTGAGCGCTACAGGACTGGCTTGACGATGGTGACGAGGCCTGCAGCGGCTGTTTCAGTTCTCTCCGAGATCCCTCAGTACAACTCCACCGGTCTCAAGGAGTTTCTTGCTTCCCTGTCTACGGATTCCCTGACTCCTGCCAACACAGATCGGCAGGAGTCAACAGCCCAAGTGATCCCTATCCAGGAAGAGAAGTCCATTCCTTCTCCTGTTGAATCTAATTCACCCGGCATCCGGGCTTCTACCATTCACTCCCACTCTTCCGAATTGGTTGGCTCACAGGAGGATCCAGCTTTGAAGCACCAGCTGCTGCTGGAACACAGCCGAACCATCATGACGATTCTGGCTAGCGCTGATGCCACCTCAAAGCAAATCTTCAATCAGGTTGATTGATCAGTGCCACTAATGCTTGTGCGGGCAGTTGACCCACTGTTGTGCAAACAACTCTCGGACAACTATCTATCTTCTTGCGAGCAGGGATATCTTTCCGGATGCAATCATGCTTCGAGAATATCTGATTATGTAACTAGCAGGCTTGCCGGTAAGTTGTTATTGTGGAAATGGCTTCGGTTGTCTCGGATTAACGCTAAAGAGCTTGCGCTCTATGGTCTGCCAGCTCGTCCACCAAAACTCTATCTGCATCAGGGTGTTCTCAACGAGTTTCATGTTTCTGTTTCCCATTCCAAAGGCCTGGTTCTCGTTGGTATTTCTGAAAGTCAGCCATTTGGCGTCGATATTGAACACATCTCTGGACATGATTGGTCAGCCATCTTCGCCTTTATGCGATGGCCGCTCCCCATCCCGCCACATCATTGGCAGATGGATCAGTATTGTTGTTGTGTCTGGGCAATATACGAAGCTGGATTCAAGCTTTTTGGTGGAGCAGTTGTACAGGCGGATTTCCGCTTGCTTTCCATCGACATGCCTGCGGACTGCACCGTGATTAGCGGCCTTACATATTCTTTTACTGCCTCTTTTTCAAATCTGTGCTTCGCTGGAGAGGGACTTGTCTCCAGCGATTGGGTGATCGCTGTGGCTATGGAGCCTTTGCGTTCCACGGATGATTCCTGGTTTGATGGAATCACGGATGCTGATTCTAGCCGCGCGACAGTTCACCCGCATGAACTCTCCATTTCGCCTACTCCCATAAGATCCATGCCATCCGAATCCTTCATGCATTGAATCGCATCCCATCGAGTGAGTGCATCATTGACGCCCAGCTCTTAGCATCATTGACACGATTGGCAGTTTAGGTGGTTCTAAGGAACCAACACGCTTCTGGCGCGGATGTGATGGCGGCAATCAATGCCTGCTCGCACTGCCCTGATTGGGTTGTACGAAGGACCGTGGTGGGCAGATGGGTGAAGTCTCACGACCACACAGCAGTGGGGCGATCCGCTCGCAGGCGCGGCACTGGTCGTGGCTCCTGTGGCGGTCGTGCACGGTCCCGGCGATGGGCCTCATCATCCGCGTTCAGCACCTGTCAAAAGCTCAACTCGGAGCCGAAGACGAAGTCTTCTCCGGAGGAGTCGAACAGATCCTGATCCGCGCCATTGTCGGCACGATCTGTCCTGGTGGCAGCGCGGCGTACTCGGGCGAGCAGGATCTGCCAGCGTTCCTCCTTGCTCAGGCGGTGAGCGACATGGTGGGGGCTGCCTGTGCGGTGGTCCTCACCCGTCCCCATCTCCCAGGCAGGCACGCCGCGAGCGCTTGACAGTGCGCAGCAAAATTCCGATCTACCGGCAGTAGGCGCCGTGCTTGATGTTGGTGTGGCCAGCGGTCTCGAGCACCACCGGGGACTTGTCGGTAGCGCTGTAGCTTTCTGCCTCCGTCCCGGAGGCTGGCACCAGCTCCTCCTGCAGACGGCAGGGGTTTCTCCAGCTGCAAAAGATCACGGCGTGGATGCCACCTCCTCGGACATCCGAGCCACGTTTGCCCTGCAGCGTGCGAAGTTGTGGGGGTGCCATCCTTCTTGAAAGCGGGCTTTCAGGAATAGATGCGGTGTCATCCGAACGCTACTTGCTTCTGGGCATCCAAGGGAAAAGTCCGTTCCTTATGCGTAGTCTAGGAAATAGACTTCTGATCTATCAAGGCGGGAAGAAAGGATGAGAGTCTGCGAATCATCCAAGTGATGGACTAACGTTGGAACAAGGTCCCTATTGTGATGCACTATGCTGCCACCAAGTGAAAATGTCGATCCAGAGTCTTCGGAGATTAATAGCGATGAAGTCGTGTAGTTGATAGAGTAGACACTGACAGATGGCGCAGTTTCCTTTGGTAACGAAGTTGAGATGCGGGAGGGTGATGCCAGCACAAAGCCCAATGAAGGGTAAATCAGATTTGACGACTCAGGAGAGATAGACAGACTGTTGTCGACTGCAAAGATAGGGCGTCCAAGTACAAGAGTGGGAGTGGGTGAGCCATTGAATATGAAAAGCCGGGACTCAACGCCACAACTGAGTGTTCTGATAGAAGAGTCGTTAGCAACAACTGCAACAACGTCGCTCAGAGTCTCGACAGCATCCACAACTGTGAGATTGGGATACATGGCCCTAATTGTCTGAATGGCAGTCAACAGTGCCGGTTTGGAAGTGAGTTCAGGTGCTCCCTGATGAAGGGCAGCTTTGATAAGAAGAACATCACGTAGACTATGGTAGGGTACAAATAGGCTTGGATAGGTTAACTCATTTAGGGCGTTATCATGAAGTAATGGAGAGTCATGAAGCGTCGAATCGGTAGATGGTGGTTCATGCGACTGACAGATCCCTAATAGTCTGGCCGTTTGTTCATGATCAAGACGCAAATCCGTCTTGGCTACGATTATCCCAGATTGTGGTTCGTAGCTTATAACATATAGGAATTGAGCGGCAGATGCAGTACCATCAGCAAGGAAAAAGAGCTGACCATTAGAGGCTGAGCCTACATAAAGGAAGTCATAGGGGAGAACAAAGTAGCAATCTGATGATGAAGGTGTACAGTAAACGAGCTTACGCGAAGAGTCTGAGGAAAGGATAATCCAAAGTCCGAACCCGTCTAGTGAATGATGAGCAGCCAAAACTTGTTGCGTCTCATGGCTTCCAGTAGGAAGGGAAACGGAAAGTAGTTTCAACTGTTTAAGCGTATCCAAGCTGTGCCTCCATGTCCATAACCAGTTCAAGCATGGAGTTGTCCCATGACTTTAAGCGCGCAATGGTATCTTCATCCTCAAGCTTGTTCATATAGTAGCTAGTAAATGCAGGCTTACCATTAGACGCGAGAAACTCTCTAACAACCTCACGAGAATACTTCTTACGTTTCATTTGTCTGAATTCCGGATTAGTAATGAACTTAGGATCATTGCCACAAGGAGCCATGCGTGGCCCATAAAAGGCATAGGGGGATTCTTCAGGCCTGAGCATTGCATCAATAGATGAGCTGTCGCTTGAAACACCAAGCCAGCGACAGATTTGAGGAAGAACTACTCTTGGATCAGATAAGATAGCTTCACCACTAACTGTAAGGAAGTTTGACGGTGGGACAATGGAGCGAAACTTCAGAATGTTTCGATGCATTGCATACCACATTAGGGCATAGTTCTCCTTGACCATTGGGTGTCCGGCGGCAGGACTATGAACAGTGCGTCGAAATTCGAAGAACTCCTTCAAGGACTTTGAAGCGCCAACAACACTTCGTGTTAGATGAATAAATCTGGCATTTGGATAGAACTTGAATAACCTGACCATGCGATCAATGGTTTTGGTATTTGGCGGAGATTTCTCGATGCAGGCCTTAGGATGAAATGGTTGACACAGATACTCAAATAGTTCCTTGCTAGTCATTGACTGATTGTTAACCAGCCACATCCAAGCGCGGCTACAGGCCGCACTATCTTGCTTGCCCTCATGAACTTGAGCGATGGCTCTCAAGAGTCCACTTGGTGCAAATCTTGCATACTTAATATTTGACTTATTGGACAGTAGATGCCCTATGTCATCTCGATAAAGCAGGTGTAGTTCGGGGAAGCAATAGAGTTCTGGATGCTGTCCAAGAATAGATGAAACTACTGAAGAGAATGACCGAGGAGGACTCAATAAAAAGATGGGTTCAACCATGACCATTCACGCTGCTAAAGAGATTGCGTCGAATCACATTGTAGCGATGCTGCATCCTATCCTTTAGATTTTGGAGATCTTCAACTAGATCATCAGAAAGGACGAATCCTGTTGACTCACTGTCCTGTGAAGATTCACTGGGATCAAATAGAAAGCTGAACAATGCCTTGTGAGCATTTTCAGACTCCATTTCGGTGAACGGTTCTTGTACGAGTTCAGAGCTTGCTGGCTGTGGCTCGACGTCGTGGTCATCGTCAACGTCATCGCCATCCGATACATCAATAATAGGGTCTACCACGCCCTTATGCGTGAGTGGGACAATTTGAGTAAATGTATTGTATTCCAGACTGTTTTCACGGCCTGCAACCGTGCTATCAAGATTGACAAGCTCCATGAGGGTCTCCAGTTGGGAAGTGACCTCATCGCCATCCAAGTCGTGCAAAAGGGTTGGTTCTTGATTAACGTTAGAATCGCGTTGGATAGCCGACATAGAGGAGGCTGAACTTGCAGGAATCAGATCAATCATAACGAAGGGGCCGGTAAGGAGTCAACACGCGAGAGCTCAAGCTTGGAATTTACTGATTTCAGATGCGCCTGATAATGCCCAATTAAGCCTGAGAGGTAGAGGCCGTTGAGGTCATCTCTCATTTCCGGATCTAATGTAAGACAATCATGGGACTTTAATGGGGGGAGGGGCCTTGTGTCAATTACAACCTGACTAAACAGGATGTCCTCTAGTGAGGTCGACGAAGTAAGCACATCAATCCTCTTCAAACCCAGCATCGTCGCATGATGCAAGCACATCCTTGCATGCCTGTCTTCAGCATGAATGAACATTCGCAGCCGACTACTAGGGGTGGTTACCTTCATCCTCGTCCATTCAGAAGGAAACTGCTGATAGGAGTCAGCGGGCCCGGCGATAAGCAGAACACCGCAGAGTTCGAAGTCAATGGCCATCACTGCAGCATGACCGGCTCCCTGGCTGTGACCTACGACCAGTGTTTGAAGAAGGATGTCCCGCTCGGATAGATGGAAGCCATGCCGTTGCCTTACTTGAGCAAGAAATGTTCCCACGATCGACTCTTCATAGGTGATGCCAAGCCTTGAATTCGGCTGGGAACTGCTGCCATAGATGAACTCACGTCGTACCTGTAGAAGCGCGTCAGAATCAAAATGTTCGGAATTCAGCTTGGCTACAGTGGAAGACAATGGATAGTCAACGAAGTAGTAGTCGCCATTATCAGCTAAGCACGTACCCAACCAGAGGTAGTCTGAGCTGCGGCGAAAGCTACCTGGCAGGAAAAGGATGAACATGAAGCTGTTGTTGAATGGCTTAGGACAGCTGAGCGCCTTCTGAATCCTAGTATGGAAAGCTAGCTGGTTATGATCAAGATCTTGAACATCAGACAAGACTTTCTAACCTCAAGGGATTTACATCCAATCATGTTCAAAATGTTTCAACCTCTTAAGAGCACATGGTTGCCATGCAAGAGATTGGCTATTGCCATGCATTCATTGACTGATGTTCAAACATTGAGTTGATCGGATTCAGAACCCCTGCGCTCAGTCCCCAATGGTGTTGGCAACCACTCAGAAATGCTTGTGGACCGGGCATCTGCGTTTGATGGAGGAGAGAACGCTGCGAGAGATGATCATCAATTCATGTCACTTTCAGAACAGTACTGACTCCCATCAGTTCGCCATGTGCTGTCGGATACTCTTTTCAATGGCATCTGGCCTTAGCGTAAAATTAGATGCAAGCCATAGCCATCACTCCAAACTGTTTAATCTAGGCGCCTTTATGCCTGGCTTCACTTCATGATGTTGCATATTCTTAGACCTTTGCTTATTTGACGTCCCTGGCTTTGGATCATTTCTTGATTAGATGCAGGCATAAAGGTGTAACTCTGTGACCACGATCGACACGGTCAGAAGAGATCCAACGAAATCTCAAGGAGGTCTGCCGCGTTGGGCTTGCATTTAATCCGATCAAGACTATTATCATGTACCCGCCTGCTACTGAGAACTCATGCTATTTAAATGTTACCTGCTGTCGGGATCTTGAGGGAAGCTATCATGCTTCCTTTCGCAGTCATAATGATTTGAGACAGTGATGACCGGCGTACTGTTGCCTTGGAAGCCTCGGTGTATGCATGTGCACTTAGCATTGGCATGCGCTCGATGCTATGGCCAAGGCACTATTGAAGGTGGATGGTCTTGATTGTATGATCGCGACACCGCAAGCGATTCGTCAGCCACTGCATGCACATCCTTGCTGCTAGCCATTTGAGCTAGGTGTATGGACACTGCGACTCACGTAACTGCAGTCGCTCGATAGGTGAGGGTGCGCTGATGCGCAGTTGACTGCAGCATGAAAATCATGCTACCGTGAGATAGCTCATGATTCTTAGTTATGGCTCTTGTGCTTCCAGGCCACTTGAAGTCCACCTTCAAGCAAGTTCGTACTTTGATTCTTAAAGAGAAGAACTTCCCTGAAGCCAGGCGAATCTTGGCAGGCGTTCCTGATGGTGAGCTCTATTCGCCTTACCACGTTGCCATGGCCGCAATCGCACGGTCCGAAAGTGATACGGCCGTAGCAATGGCTCACCTTGAGAAGGCTCTTTCTCTGGCACCTGATGATATTAGGCTGATTTCTAGGATTGGTAAGCTTAGGCTTCAAGAAGGCAATAAAACTCTTGCTCAAGACTATGCGAACAGAGCTCTTCTGCAGAAGTCGTCCAAAAAGTCGGACGTTACTGCATTAGCATCGTTTCTCCAGCAGCTTGGAGATTATACTAATGCTGCCGGTATCTTGCGTCATGCAGTTCTTGAAAATCCCAACGATACAAAGCTTCGTAGAATGCTTGCCTTGGCTCAGCTCCAACTAGGACAACTTGATGATTGTGAGCGGAATCTTAATAACTGCTTGAGGCTTGATCCAAAGAACCACTATTCACAGATCTTGTTGGGAGAAATACTAATTGCACAAGGAAATAAAGTCCGTGGGCTCGCCGTTCTTCGTACGGCAGATAATGATGAATGCCCATCGAAACTGAAGGAGCGTCTCTCTATTGATGCAGCAGAATGCTACATCGATCTTGCCGAGTATAGTGCAGCCAAGGATGAGCTTACACGGGTACAGAATAGCAACAGTCCCCGATTCAACTACTGTTGGGGCAAGGTTCAGTACCAAGAGGGAGACTATGAATTCGCACTTACTAGTTTGATGGCAGCAGCAAAGTCAGTTGCTCATGACGAGGTTAGTTCAGTACCACCAATTGATCCATCAAGTCTGACAGCAGATGATCAGAAATCTCGTTGTCAGAAGCTGATTTCAGATCTGTCCAGTAAGCTTGAAAAGCTTCGGGTTTCAGGTATGCAAGCAGATGATAACAGCTTCAACCAAGCTTCTGTACTTGATTCAAGTGATGAGGACTTCTAGGTCCTCCATTCATATCTCCCACTCTTCCCACTCTTATGATTGTTGTTGATAATAACTGTTATCGCGTTAATCCTTCGATACGCACCTCTCCATTGGTTGAGGGGAAGTATCGATTGTACTTCGGTGACAGAACAACCTCGCTAAAGTTATCAGCCTCTGAGTGGGAAGCTATTTCTGATTATAATTCAAGAGATGGTTTGTTTGACGAGCTATTCAACAAGTGTTCTGAGTTCTTTGAGCCAACTCGTGCTGGAATTAGTAGAGATGACTATCTCGACTGGTTGTGTACACACGGAATTCTGCTTTCCGTTGAGTCTCCAACCATTTCAGCTCAAGGCCCCACGAGTATTCTGCAGGCCAACGAACTTAATGGTCATTTTAATCAGCTAAATGGGCCAGTTGATGATCACCATCATCAATCATCCCAAATCCAGGATCGCAAGATCTTGCTTGTTGACTTTGGCTGGATTACGTCTCGCGGGCTGTTAAGGCCACCTCGGGTTTTGATCCGGCTTCAAGCTTGGATCTTTCCCTTGGTTGCTCTTCTCTTTATAGGAACAATTCATAGTTTCTATTTTGGAGTCAAGCCTTTGGGGGTATTGATCGCAGAACGATCAGACCCTTTAACTGGGCTTTCACGTCTCTTTATCATGTTAATTGTCATTAACATGATAAGTGTTATGGCGTCGATCCTGTCGACATACTCAATGAGTATAGATGATCAAAAGCTGTATCTTAAGCTTAAGTGGGGATTCTTGCCCAGGCTCGCTAAGGAGCAAAGCGCCAAAGCTATCAAGCAGACAGCAACCAAACTTGAAGAACTCATTTTAGTGGCTCTGCCACTTCTGATTAGATCATATCTTGTTATTCTTTCTATACTCTTTCTATATGTCTATACTCCAATCCCTGACTCCTCACCATTCTCTCGTCTAAATATACTCGTTGCAATCATACAAGGTTCTCTTGCTAGCATGATAATCTTATTGATTCCAGTACGTAATACTCCTGGCAGAAAGCTCCTGGAATTCTTTGGAGTCATGCCAAAGAACTATCTGCGGATATCAGTCAAGAGAACGACAACCATCTTTTCCCATCTGTTTCGTGGACGGTTTAAGAGTATTTCCATCTCTCGTTCAGATGTCAACAGTATTCTGTTTCTCTGCACCCTCTTGTTGGCATTTATTGCCAAGCTTCTTATCCTCTACTTTATCTTAATCCCAAACATTGCTGCCGAAATACCAACTTTTGCAGGCCACTGGACTTCCCTGATCGTTAGGGTTGCTCTAACTCTTCTTCTTATTCGCTTTCTTTATCTTACGATTTTTACCAAGTTGATCAATAAACGGAACGAGGGAAGAACGGGCAAATCCATCAATCGAGCTACCAATGCTCCGGCTTTACTCCCCAGTTCCACCGGCCTTCAATCAACAGAATCTATCGTTGTATCCAGCTCAACTCTTTCATCCATCTCAGTCCATAACAGACTTACCACAACTTTTAAAAGCAAGTACTTCCTCCCATTCATTTTAGTTATTATATTCCTGTTCCCATTCAGTGCATCAGTTACCGGATCTGCTAACGTAACCGAAGGGGAAGCACTTGATATTCGTGCAACTGAGGCAGCGACAGTTAGATCTATCTTCCAAGTTGGCCCATCTTCTGCAATCTTGGACAAGGGATCGAAGATTCTTGAACTCTTTTCTCCAACCCTTAGCACACAGCGAAGCCAGCAACTTCAGCTTATCTCTAAGCTTGAATCTGATATTCGCACAAGGAAATCACTTATACGTTCCATTAAAACAGGGAGTATCAAACTTGAAGGCGATAACCGTAACGAAGAGCTCTTAAGTGCAAGAGCTATGGTACAAAAGTCCCAGTCTAGAATCCGTGCTCTTGAGAATCAGATCAAAATTCAGGATGATCAAATAGGAAAACTCAGGGAGCTTACCAAGTCTGGTGCGATAAGTGAATTTCAGCTCCAAAATCTCCTATCCTCTCAAGCTGCTCTAACAGGCGAACTTGAGGGTGCACAGAGTGAGTTAAAGTCAGCCAATGCAGATGTCATCGTTGCTCGACGCAAGCAGACGATTGATCAAGACATTAATTCTGAGGAACAACTCTCAAAGGCAATGGATGAATTGAGTGCTGCCGAGAGCAGCCTGAAGGTCGGCAAGATTGCCTTGGAAGCTATTGACTCTCGGTTGGCAAAGCTAGTAGTCACAATGCCATTTGATGGCGTAATTAGTTCTAACACGAGGGCGCTGCTCGGGAGGACTGTAACTACTGGTGAAACAATCGTGACTGTTAAGGCTCAACCACTGACTCAGACAGTTGTATTGATTCCTGAGTACGACCGTGCAAGAGTACGCACTAATCTTCCATGCATACTACGATTGTACTCGGTATCCAATGAGGAGTTCAAGGGGAGTGTTTCATCGATCAGTCCTACTACAGTTGAGATCGATGGCCTTCAATATGTCGAACTCCAAATTCAGCTTGAGGAAAGCCTTCCCACCAACTTCATTGGATCCAAGGGCTATGCAAAGATAGACGTAGGCTTCACTTGCATTCTTTTTAATCTCTTGGCCCCAGTTACTCGGTTTGTCAACGTCGACCTTTGGTCCCTTCTTCCCTAGATTCAATGTCACCGATCATCAGCGTGGTGAAAGATGCGCCTCAATCGATTTCTGCAACCCCTGATTATCAGCGATTAACCTTCGTAATCGGCGCCCCTAGAGGTGGTGCGCTAACTTTCTGCAGAAACACTGAAAGATTGGGGCACATTGGTCTTCCGCACACACATCTTCCATTAAGGCAACAGCCTCAACTGTTAAAGTCCCTTCAATCTCCACTCGATCTCTATAGCATTGATGATGGTCTGCTTCGGGCTCTGTCTTGTGTTGTTTATGGTGGGTTAGAAGCCTATCAGCTTGAAGCCGCTTATCACGACATTGGTACTATGTATGCTAGGGATACATTCTCTGACACTTACGGACGTTTTCTTGCTAAGACATCCTGTCGGATATTCGATCCTTCATTCAGTCTTTCTTTGTACCCTGATGAAGTGCCGCAGCTTCAGGATAGTTTCCCGCGTTCACAGTTTCTCTATATCTTCAGAGATCCATTCTTCTATGCTTCTTCGATCCTGAGTACGATTCACGGTTTGGACTCACTTCTTGTTTGGTGGTCAATCGCTAGACAGTCTGATCCTGATATTGCTATGGATCCACTTGTGATGTGGTGCTGGATCAATGAGAAGCTTATCGACTCCAAGGCAAAACTCCACAAGGAATCCTCTGTCAGTGTCCTGAATCACCCTGAAGCCGTCGGTCGTTATTCTTTGGAGCACTTTCTGCATTTTATTCGATCTGACTACTCATCCCTTGTGCCCTCACTTGCTGGACCATCCTCTTCCAGGTTCTATAAAGACCATGCCAAGTGGAGGTTGGCAATGAGTAGAACTCTTTCGAACCTGCTTCCATCGGATTCTGGTGACTATAGTTCACCAATTCGTGGTAGATCATCGTGGTGGTTGGATATCACCTTGGGAGGTGATCCTTCTGCTAATATCTCACATTGCTCTAACCCGGCAACCCTTGTTCCAGGGTATTGGGAGCATTTGGCTGACAATAGTGAGCTGATTGAGCGCTGTGATCTCTTGTGTCGTGCCTTATCTTTTACTCCCATCTCCTCCCGTCTTGCTAGACACTGATACACGTATCTGTTGTCGGCTTCTATTCTCGCTGGCTGTGTCCTATTTCGTTTTCGCTTATGTGGCCCTTTATTGCGTTCGTGCCACCAGTTGCCTGTGATCTTAATCATTGCTCTCTGCTATCAGGTAGTTCCATATGGATCTCATCTTGGCATCGACATCTTGCTTCGTCTAGATGGATTAGCGTAGCAATTGACAGACAGGACTAAATCAATTGAAAGCTGCTCCAGCGGCGGTAACCTAAGTTAGCGCCTTAACCATTTTCAGTCCTAACCTTGTTGAGTGACACGTTGTCATTAGAGACGCTGGACTGAGCTGCTGGCTATCTGTCAGCTCGCTTGATACGTGTGAGCACAATCTCTTTTGGGGCCCAAGAGCGTCCATGACAGTGTTCACCTCCATTGCTTCCGGTTTAGGCAGCCATCGCAAAGTTAGCTTTTATGGCGTTAATGTCCTACGGCGGCGTGTGAATCACACCACTCCCGCTTAACTTAATCAAAGGTCGATTGTAACCACTGGCGTGGAGGCCTGTATGTAGTGCTCCTGCAGGCAGATAGCAGCACTATGGTGGCACTTCTCTACTGCTTCACAGTTGCAGTCCTGGCGTGTCATCATGAATTTGATCCCGCTGTGGCGCTGCCGCTGCTTGTCCATGTCCTGAAACGATGTTCCCTACTGGCAGCCCTCTTTTAAACTGACGAATGGGCAACTTGGGCCACCATTTCCATCTTTTATCGTCTGCAAAAGCGCTTCGGAGTACAGGTAGTCGTTACCGACACACTGACGTGCGATGGACCGTAAGCCACCCATCCCTTACCGGCTCCAGCGTGTGCGCATGCAACCGTGCGAGAACACTGCAGCTCGGAGTTGCCGTTGTCCGCATGGTGGATCAGTTGTTGTTGACCACACTTGCCGATCCGCTCATGCCGTCACACTCTGCCCACCAGTTCCGCTGCGATGGGCAGTGACTCTCGTTCGTTGACATTGCAGGCGACGACCTTCCGCCTCCAGATCTCGATCATCGGACGACCTCATCACCGCACACCGCGCCCCACTCCATGACGGCCCGGCCGGATCAACACCTGCTGATGCCGCAGCAAAACACTCACCCGCTGCTTGACCAGCTTCCAGGGGACGCTGCATCAGTGGCTCCCACCTCCACCCAAACGTCGTTGTGGACCACCCGCACTAGCTCCCGTTACGCCAGGAACCACGGCTTGTGGCGCATTTGTTGCAAGGCAGCGGCCTCTTGCCGCTGGAGGCGTACCACCGGCTGTTCAGCGCACGCACCGGGGATTCGACCATCGACCACCTCCCGGCTCCAGCGCTCCAGGTACGCTTCCAGCGCCTCTCAGCTACCGAACTCCCAGCCGTTGACAACCAGCACCAGCGTGTGTGCTCATGCTCCTTTACCAGCATCGCCAACAACCAGTTGACCTTTCGCTCGTGCCGATGCACCTTGGCCCTCTCGCCGGCGATGCGGGCATAGGTCTCACCGATATCGTCCTGCAGTTGCTTGTCCGGCGGCGTCTCACACCGCACGGTCGCCAGGGCAGTAGCCCGCAACTCCTCCGGCCAGTGTCCGGCGACAATCTGGTTGAGGGGTCGCGCCAACCAGGTTGACCGCTCTGGAGGGGTTCAGCTGAATCCGGTTGCCATGCGCAGGGCACCGGGTCATGCCTGCTCCCCTCACTGCTCAACA